>Ga0247723_1002059_pt1 | contig 11081 bp, 10 predicted proteins | sample MSEWelMarce5H_FC_FD_189079 | JGI IMG/M metagenome (GOLD analysis project Ga0247723, IMG submission 189079) | Subsurface sediment microbial communities from gas well in West Virginia, United States - MSEEL Well Study Marcellus 5H_FC | ecosystem: Environmental > Terrestrial > Deep subsurface >...
CTGATATCGAGGCTTTGCAGCTTCTTTATCAGAATGCGATGAGCGGGATGGGCGCGACTGTTAATCGTGTTCGTGATGGTTTGATTCGCCAGGGGCGCGGTGACGATCTTCGTTTGTTTCAGGAAACCTTTGCTGCACAAGCAATTGAGGATTTACGTCGGTCGCTTGGTGATGTAAGTCTTGCCACCGAGGAGCAGGTGATGGCTGAGATTCAGGCCGCTATCACTCGACTTCCTTCCGGGGTTGCCGGGGTGATGCGATTTGATAACAAGGACCCTCGCGCTATTCGTTGGGCCGAGCAACGTGCTGGGGCGATGATTAAGCAGATTGAGGTGGATACTCTTCAGGCTGTTCGTGGGGCTATTTCAAGGGTTTTGACGGGTGGTGGAGGTATTCAGCGAGCTGCTAGGGATATCTCACGTGTTGTTGGCTTACATGATCGTTGGCAGACAGCGGTGAATAACTATTACAACAAAGAGGTGGCTCGACTGTCACGTACCGCTGGTTTGGAGAATGCGATGATCCAAGCCCAGGAACTGGCTTTGAAGTATCGAGATCAGTTGGTTCGCGCGCGCGCGGTGAATATCGCCCGGACAGAGATTTTGGCTGCACAGAACATTGGTCAGGTGTTGTCTTGGTATCAGGCTGCTGATCAGGGTTATTTGGATTTGGCTACAGCAGAGAAGGAATGGGTTATTGGGCCTGATGGTTGGCGTGGGGTGAATGTTTGCCCTATCTGCTTGGATTTGGCTGGTTCTCGTGTTCCTGTTTTGAGTCTTTTCAGTAATGGCGAGATTTGTCCCCCGGCTCATCCTTCTTGCCGTTGTACGTTGAATCTGATTGCTTTGGTGGGTGTTGGTGATGATGTTGAGGCTGTGACCGCCGAGGATGAGGTGGACTGATGCCTTGGCATTTGAAGACTGAGGGCGATCAGGTGTTGGTTGTTCGTGACCGGGATCAGAAGGTTGTTGGCCGCCATGCGAACCGTAAGAAGGCAACTGCACAGTTACGGGTTTTGTATTCGTTGGAGAAAGCACAGTTTCAGGTTTTGATTGAGAAGGGGCGTTTTGCCTCTAGGTCGGAGGCTGGCAGGTATGCCGCCAACATGCGTTGGCAAGGTAATACCAAGGATGTTGCTGAATCTAAACAGGTAAGAGATTTAACTCAAGAACTGAAAACCTATTTTGGAACGACCGTTGAACAATATCTTAAATCCGAGGGATACAAAGACGTTCAGCAAAAACTAGTAGATAAACAATCAATAGCAACAGGTGTTGGTGACCTCAAACTTGAAGTAATAGCCGACAAACAAGGATTTTCGGGTTTACCAAGAGTGGTTTCATCAGATGAAATGGATCAACTTGAAAAACAGGGTTGGACTATTGCATATCGAGGAATTGCGGATGATTACGAAGACGACATACTTGCTACCCCTGCCAAAAAGTTAGCGGAGCAGTTCAGAACAGGGGAGTATTTCGCAGGTTTAGGCACATCGGGCAACGGAATATATTTTGCGAAAGATGAAATGGTGGCAGAAACCTACGCTGGAAATACCACCACAAAAACCTTAGGGGGAATTACCTATTCTGTAAAAAGTGAAGTTCCCAAAGGAACAGTAATAAAAGTGGCGATACCTCCCAATGCTTTGATGAACGAAAATGATTTTAAGTACGAATTAGGAAAACTTAGGGATTTGCAGAAAGGTACTTATTATGATGGCGAATGGTATGGGGATGATGACATAGGAAGAAACTTGGCGGCCAAAGGTGTAAGAGGAGCAGAAATTAGTTTGAGTCTTGGTTTAGGTAACACGGCAACTGGTTCAAAAGCCATAATTATTTGGGATAGGTCTATGCTTGCCGTTGAAGAAAGCACGAAAACAAAATGACACCTGCTGAATCAAGACAACTAGCTTCTTTGATACAAACCTTTTCTCCTGCTGAGAAGGCTGACTTCTATTATTTTACGATGGTAGAAAAACAAGATCCTGTTGCTTACGTCGCTCGTATGCGAAAGCACTCTTTAGTGGATTTGATCAAAGCTTCATTTGGGGGCGACAGGTCAGCTGCAGGCAGGTATGCCGCTGAACAACGCTGGAAGGGTCATGCGAAGACTAATGAATCGCGTGAATATAGAGAACTTGATCAAGAGGGTTACATAACATTGTTTAATGAAGCACAACGCCAAGTTGGGGTTGCTAAGAAATTGCTTACAGAGTCGGACATGCGGGCTTACCAGTTGTGGCCTGGGGCAACATTTGACGCTATAAATCAGGAACTTAGATTTGGCGAAAGTGACAGTCCTTTTTGGCCAGATGGTGTTGGAACAGCCGAAGATGCAGCTTTGGCTTTAACCAAACATTTCGACCATTTCGCTACCGAAGTCCCTACCGATGTGAAAGTTTTTCGTGGTGTTGCTTACGCCAATGAATTAGATCATTTTGAAGAAGGACAAATCTTTACCGATAATGGTCTTGTTTCGACTTCGGTAGATTCTGAGTTTGCGCGAAGTTTTGGCGATGGTTCCGATATTGATGCGTTTATGGAAATCTTGATTCCTAAAGGCACAAAAGTTTGGTGTCCTTCCAAGTATGAAAACGAAAAAGAATTAACCCTGCGCCCCAACACGCAATTCAAGGTAAAAAGCGTGTGGGAAGACGAAGACGATTATGGGAAAGTGCTAAAGGTTCAGTTGGAGGTCGTTAGTGGTTAACAGGTTTATTGGTCAATGGTCGGATTTGATTCGAGTGGATGCACCCAAGGAAATGTCGCTTGTTGATCTTATTAAGGCTTCGTTTGGTGGCGACCGTAGTGCCGCAGGTCGTTATGCGGCGCAGCAACGTTGGAAGAATCAACAGAAGAAGATTGATAAACCGAAGGATGATGGAACTCCCCCGGTTGATCCAAGGCTCGTTGAGGCTAAGAAGATCCTTGAATCAAACTTCAACGGCGATGCGATTGCCGCTTTGCGTGATGCTGGAACGGCTTTCCTTGATGAAAACACAGGTGTTTTTTTAGCCCCAACGGGTGTTGCCGTTCAATTTCCACCAACCGACCGGGAGATGCGTTTGGCCAGTCAGGTTGAAGAAGCCGGGAAGTTAATTGATCAGGTGGTTGGTGCAGAGTTGGCAAAACTTGACAGCGGTATGTATCCGAAAAGGTTTGAGCTAGATGCCAAAATTAAAGATCTTGATAGCAAGATAGCTGAATCTGCAAATAAAAAGCAGGCGTATGCGAATGCGGTTTATGAAAAAATTGGTGTTGAACCGAGCGACATTGAGCCGCTTATGGGCAAAATCAATCCGTTATTTGAAGGTTCTGAACTTGCTCGATTGACTCCAGTTGACACCGTTGGTTGGGCTGTTCGTGAAGGTCAAAGAGCAATTATGAATGAGGTTGCTTCAGGCAAAATGAGTGTTGAACAACTGTCTAATTTGACTGATGGGGATTTGTTCCAACTTATTGCTACCAATGTGACCAATTACAGACCTGCTCAGAGGGCTAATGCGTTGGCTATGTATGGTGATACGTCGCTTCATTCTCGGTTGGATGCAACTGGCAAATCCTCTTATTCAAGAGAACAAAAGAATCAGGCTTATCTGACTGTTATGCGACAGTCAATAGCAGGAGATTTTGGTAATACAGTTCGCGCGGAGTTGCCTAAATTGGGTGATGTTCAGCAAGCGCAAAAAGACATTCAAGACAATTTTGCTGCCAGGGCTGAAATAAAAAAAATGGTTATCACCCCTGCACAACGTCAAGAGATTGTGAAAAAGGCTTTGAGAGATGTTGGTGTTGAGTTTGGCAAAGCCGGGCAAGTTCCTGTTGCTTTACAGGGAAAGACTCAACGTGTTGGTGGATACGGAAAAGTGACAACTGCTAGGAACGCTGATGAAACTCCTAGAGGTCGGAAGTTCCAAGGGTTGATTGATGAGGCTGTTCAGATGCTTCCAAAGAAACTTTGGGAAGGTTCAGAGTCACCGTTCGCAAAGGTTGTTGGAACAAAAATGGCTACGAACATTGAGTTGGATATCAAGAATGGTCGCGCTCATGCCCAAAAAATACGAACAAACCTTGGTGTGGCTGTAACAACAAAACTCAAACTTGAGTCTGTAAAACTGAACGAAGAACCGTCACAAACGTGGCGTAGTGTCGCTTTGCACGAAATGGGTCATGCTGCCGAGAACGGTAATCAATGGTTGACGCAAATGCAGTATGCGTATTGGGAAAATCGAAGGGCTGGAGAGGCTGTTCAGAAGCTCAGCAAATTGACTGGCAATAGTGGTTATCGCTCACAAGAGGTTGCAGCAAAAGACAAGTGGAGCGAACCGTATGCTGGCAAGGTTTACCGACAGGAAAGAAACAGCTCCTTTGAAATCTTCACGATGGGGATTGAGGGTGTGTTCTATGGCGTAAAGAACATTGACCCTGAACATCGTGCGTTCACGCTAGGGTTACTAGCACTTTCAACACAGGTAAAGGATTGACGTGCAGATCATTGGTGAATTGAACGGTAAGAAAGGTGAGGCTGTAATGCTTGCTGGCGGCCTTGCTTTGCGCCCTTCGGCTCTTGCGGTGTTTGCTGAGGGATATGAAGTGGATCAGTTCAGTCTTGGAACGTTGATCCTGGATTATGACTTGTACTCGACTGATGCGTTCATCCAATTCCAGTCGGCCTATCACCTAATTGAGCAATGGATTCGTTGGAGCGAGCAAGGGCAGATTCAATGGGAAACTTTTGATGCCCCGGAAGCACCTGAAGAGGACATTCCTGAGGATGCTGTCCTTTAACCTCAACCGTTCTAAAGCCTTACAGTTGTAGGGTTTAGCACTACCCTTTGGCGGTGGCTAACCGTCTTCTCTTTTCAACCAAGATGCGTCTTGAAATGTTAAAGGAATCTGCTCGTGGATGAGATGAAACTGGTTGAAGGCTGGATGAATGGGCTGATTGAATGGGCTGATCTGCCAGTCGAGGTGCAGGAAGCGATTGACGAAGCGATGATTGCTTACGTTGATGAAGCTGGAGAGGATGATGCAGCCTCTGAGACAGTCGAAGAGCCGTTCACCGCTGAAATCGTCAAGGAAGCTGGGAAAGAGCTGTCAGATGCGAACGTGGAGCTTCTCCATAAGGCTGACAACGAACATCGGTTCACACTCGGCCCTTGGTATATCCCTAATCGTTATGACGCGCACGGCGAATGGACTGATGCTGACGAACTTCAGAAATCCCTTTGGGAGTATGTGAAATCAGGTGATCGAGGTATTCGATTGCAGCACAATAAGGACATTGTGGCGGGTGAATGGTTGGAAGCCATGTCTTTCCCTGTCCCGGTGACGATTGGTATGACTAAGGATGCGAACAGCAAACAGGTCGAGTACCCGGCTGGCACCGTTTTTTTGGGCGTTCAATGGAAGCCCTGGGCTTGGGAACTGGTTAAAGCAGGCAAGATTCAAGGCTTTTCTATTGGTGGAGCTGCCGCACGTATTGACATGTCTATGCCTGATGCGATTGCAAAAGCTTCGTTTGCCGGGGACAGAAGTGCAGCTGGAAGGTACGCCGCCGAGATGCGCTGGAAGGATTCTCCAGCACAGCAAAGGGTTTCAGACCGCATTGCTAGTGCTATGGGGTACGCCGGGCTTAATTATACAGCTCGATTAAATGCAGCTCGATCGCGTAAGTTTGATCGAGAGCAACGCGGGGAGAAGATTCCTAGCTTGATTGAGCGTCTAAAGACCTATTTTAGTGAGGAATATACGAACCCAAAGCCGCTTTATCAGGTCGAAGCTGATCGTTATGCCGCTGATGCGAAACGTGTTTCTCGACTCCGGGGCGGGGATATCCAGGCTGTTTCTACCCCTAAGGGTGATGTGTTTTTACAGGGTGGTCGTCTGATTCAGGCTAAAACAATGGGTAAGAGCATTGATGCGTTGAAGGCCGAGATGCGGATGGCCGCTCGGATTACCGATTTCAAGAAGGGCAGGTCTTTTGGCGGCGACCGTTCGGAAGCTGGGAGATATGCAGCTCAGATGCGATGGCAGAATCAGCGCGTAAGAGATGAGATCTCTGACCTTATGGGCGATGTTCGACCGCCTGTAACTGCTGGTGGTAAAGCAGCTCAAAGCGTGGCTTCAAGTCTTGCTTCGCATTGTGATTTTGATGCTTTGGCTAAAGAACTTAAGGCTAACAAGGTGACTATTGATGACTTTGAAACGAAGGATGGCACAAAGGTTGCCGAAATCGTTTACAAATATCTGACTCCTGAACGTCAGCAGTTGTGGAAAGAGAAAGCGGCGATGTTCGTATCTGATCAGATACCTCAGGCCGCACCTGGGGAACTTACGGTCTATGTGAAGGGTGGCGGTGCTGCTTCAGGTAAATCTACGCCTGCCCCGGAGATCACTACCCCAAAGGCTGATCCTGCTAACGGCGAGTTTGAGGCTGTTTTGGTGAACCCTGATGAAATCAAAACTTTGATGCCTGAATACCAACGTCTTGTTGGCACAGAAAGCTCTCGAATGGCCTCAGCTGTGGATGATGCGTTCTCTGGCGGTCAAAAGAATGATGTTTGGAAAGAGTCCTCTTCGTATGTCCATGAGGAAGCGGCGATGATCGCCCAAATGGTTACGGGTTTGGCTATTCGCACAGGAAAAAACGTGGTTATTGATGGTGTTTGTAACAACGGTGTGGCTAAACAGCTGAGGAAACTGGACTCTTATCGTGAGGCTGGGGCAAACAAAGTCGTTGGCGTGTTCTACTCGACTTCGATTGATAATGCGTTACAACGAGCTACTTCGCGCGCTATGAAAACTGGTCGAGACGTCAAAACCGATACCTTGATCTCCAACCACAAGGGTGTTTCTAAGAACTTCCCTGAATATATTAAGAGCGGCAAGTTTGATTCGTTGAGCGTTTATGACACGAATAGCCAGGATGCGAATGGTCGCCCTCGCGCTATTAAAGTTTTTGAGTCTGAAGCAGGCAAATCGTCTATCATTGAACCAGCCCTGTACCAAGACTTTTTGGATAAGGCGAAATATGGAGAACAGAAATGATTGATTCAGAGAAGCAACATGCGTTTGCCCGGCTGATTCTTAGCGGCGTTATGTTGGATGCAGCTAAAGCCGAAGGGCTTGTTTCAACCTCGGATGAAGAGGCTGGTTGGATCGAGGTTGCTAAAGAGCCGACTAAATATGGTTCTGTGAACGAAACTGCTGGGGCTTGGATTCCTGATTGGATCGGCGAATGGCAGGCAGAGTTTTTGCCAATGTATGTGATGGAGAAGGCTCAAGGGTTTGGTGGCAACAGGTCTGAGGCAGGTCGTTTTGCGGCCCAGCAACGCTGGAAGAACCATCAGAAAGCCCAACCTGCACAAGCAACTGCACCTGTCAAGGCTGATGTGGTCACAAATGATCCTGATGAGGCTTTGGATGCGTTACGTCAAGGGAAAACGGTATCTCTAGGCACGGTAGAGCAAGTCAACACTTTGATTAAAGAGATGAATGACTTTGTGCAAGAGGCGAAAAAGAAGGGTGAGAAGGTCAAACTGAACTTGTGTCAGGTTTCTGTTCCTGGAACAAACCTTTTCTGCGGTTCTTCATTGAAAGATGATCAGGGCAAAGCTATCCCTCGTGACAAGATGCCACAGTTGGCAGGGAAGCCGAAGCCGGGTTCACCTGTTGACGATCCAAAGAAGTTCCCTGTTGACAAAGAAGGCGAAGTAAATGTGGGCGATGCGTTCGTCAAATACTTGGCCGAGAAGGGTGTTGAAACTCGTGAGGGTAGTGTTCCTGCCGCACAGTTAAAGGCTTCCCAAAGCGAACTGAAGGGCAAGACTGTTGCTTTTATGATGAGCAATGAGGGTCAGAAGGCAACCGATCTTGATAACCAAAGCATTTTTGTTTCTTCAGATGGCTACGTCATTGATGGTCACCATCGTTGGGCCGCAATGGTTGGTATGGATTCCAAGGATGGCAAGTTGGGTGGCAAGAAGATCAAGGTTCGAGTGATCAACATGCCGATCAAACAGGTGTTGACTGAAGCGAATGCGTACACCTCGGCGATGGGCATTGAACCGAAGTCTGCATAACCGTAGTCACTATAGAGTTTTTTATTGGAAAGTAGTATCAGTCGGATGAAACCAGCTGACAAGATTTTTTTAGACGGACTCCGTAAAAGCGTATGCGATCACATCTCTCAGGAGCATTGGGATCTTGTTGTTAAGGCTGTAAATGATGCTGGCGATATCCGTGATGTAACTGGTTACGCTCGCACGATCATTCTTGAAGGTGTTGAGAAGGGTCGTTTCGCTTCACGTTCAGAAGCAGGCAGATATGCCGCCAACATGCGTTGGCGCGGTGCTGTCCCTAAGGGTGGTTTGGCTGCAGCTGAAGCCCGTCAAGAGGAAAACGCTAAGGCTGGTCGAGGAGCAGGAAACCCAGCAAGAGGTGGATCTTCAGGAACAAAGACATTTGATATGGGTGGCGGTGCAACGATCACGAGAACTTTAAGTCCTGAAGCACAGAGAGATTTAGAACAGTCAAAAACTCCAACTGGATCTACTGGCGCAAACTCAGAAGAAGCCAAAACAAAACAGGCTTTCATTGATTCTCAGAAGGAAAGACTTGCAAACATGGGAAGAGGCACATCGCAAGGTGCTTACATGGCTTTGCAGACTGGCATTGCCAAACTTGAGGAAGAGTTGGCAAGTGGTGACACAAGTGAAGCTCGCAATAAGCCAGGACAGTTCTTTGATGATCGTTCAGGTTCTAAGGGTCCGAAATATATTGGTCGCAGACCAGTAAAAGAAGTTGCTGTAGATGTGCGCCGAGATCTCAAAGATGCGATTGCTAATGGAGAATTGCCATCGGGCTTGAAGTTTGGTGTGAAGAGCGATACACGAGGCACTAACGCACTCAGAGTAAGCATTTTGGGTGCGCCAAGAAGTAGAGATGAAAGTGGTCGCATGACACCTGAAGCGAGAGCAATTTACGACAAGGTAGATGCCATCACAAATGCTTACAACCGTGATAACAGCGACATTATGACCGACTATTTTGATGTTGACTATTACGGCACCGTTACGTTTGATAACTAATGGCTGAGGAACAGCCAGTTCCAGCCTTTATTGAGGCTTGGGTGAAGCAGTTGCTTGATCCAACGTTTGTGGCTGTGATGCGTTTGCAACCTTATGACCGTGTTGATGTACGGCTGTCTGCCTCTAAGGGCAAGGTTGCTCGATTGCCGCAGATCGTTCTTAATGGCGGCCAACAGGAACTAATTGACCTGAACTAAGGTGTCGTCATGGATAGGCAAGTCATACATAAAACGAAGACGATCATGCGATGCCCGGATTGTGGGCAAGAAGTAAAATCTCAGGTGCTTGTTACCGAGGCGTGGTGTCAGAGCCAGGATTCCCATTCATCTCGTGTGGTGCAGATGGATATTGACATTGTGGATAATCCTTGATTTGATGCGTTGAATACCCTATGGTTGTTCCAACCCAAGGGAGGGAACTTATGGAACTATTAGGAACACTTTTTTACGGCGTTTGTGGTTTAGGTATCGCTGTTTTGATCTTGAAAACCACTAAGACGTATTGGATTGACCCAGCCGGGGAACTTGATTTTCCTGATTGGATCAACATGCCAAGTGATTTAGCCAAGATGGAATTGAATCAGATATTGATGGAAGCAGTTGATGGTCGAGTTGATCGTTTGAAGCGAATTAACCAAGAATCATTGGATGATTTGAAACAAGACATGGTGTTGATCGCTCTTGCTTATGGTGAGGGATGCGTTCGTCATTCAGGCAATATCTTGAACTAAACCCCAATTAACTTTCGTAGTTTGTAGCACCTCTCTACACTCACCTCTGTCCAGTATTTGCGGATGAGGTCAAAACTTCATGCGACAGATCCGCAAGATTTCAAGGTGATTATGAGCAGTCCTAAAAAACGCAAAATGGTCGCCTTGAAGGTACTGGAAACTAGCGGAGTAGATCACCCCGCCCACCTTGAAGAAGGCTGGATCGTTATGAAGAGTGCTACGAAAGAGGCCAACGTGAGCGAAGAAGTTTTGATGGATCCAAGCCTGGAAGAGGCTTATATTGAGCGTGTTGTTGAACTAGAGAAGGCTCTTGAAGCCTCCCATGCTCAAATTGAACAGTTGCAAAAGGCTGCTGTTGAAGTAGAAATCGAAGATGGCGAAGAAGAAGAAATGGATGAAGAGGAAGAGATTATGAAGTCTCTCCCACAGCCAGTTCGTGAAATGCTTGAAAAAGCTGCTAACGAAGCAACTTACGCTAAAGAAGAACTCCGTAAAGAGCGTGAAGCTCGCCGTGACGAAGAGTTCGTTCAAAAGGCTGCTGCATGGTCACATTTGACCGTTGATGCCAAGGATCTTGGCCCAGCACTACGTCGTTTGACCGACATTGATGCGAACCTCGCAGGTCAGGTCGAAAAGGCTCTGTCTGCTGCTAACGCACAGTCAGAATCAGCCTCAATTTTTGATGAAATTGGTCGTGGAAGTCGCCCGGATGACGGTTCGGCTTATGCGAAGGTTGAATCAATGGCAAAGGCCGCTGTTAGCAGCGGTGACTTCAAGACGATGGAACAAGCAGTTGCTTCAATCGTTACTAAAAACCCTGACCTCTACGCGGCATACCGCGCCGAGCAACGCTAATTCCCCGGAGGAAATAGAACAATGGCATACGAAATCTCCAATTACACCCTCAAAATTACCCTTGAGGCAGGTGCAGACCTTTCAGCTGCACAGTACAAGTTTGTGAAAATCTCAAGCGGAAAAGCAGTTGTTTGCTCAGGCGCAACTGACATTCCAATTGGTGTTCTTCAGAACAGCCCAACTTCAGGTCAGGATGCGTCAATTGTTGTCGCTGGTGGCACGAAGATCGTTGCTGGAGCAGCTATCGCAGCTGGCGTTGTTATCGGTACTTCAAGTACTGGTAAGGCCGATGCGAAGGTCGCTGGAACCGACACAACGGAATACGCAGTTGGAGCAGTAATTCTTGCTTCAGGTGCAGATGCCGACATTCTCACAGCAGTAATCAACTGCGCTTCCCCAACC
>Ga0247723_1002060_pt1 | contig 11068 bp, 8 predicted proteins | sample MSEWelMarce5H_FC_FD_189079 | JGI IMG/M metagenome (GOLD analysis project Ga0247723, IMG submission 189079) | Subsurface sediment microbial communities from gas well in West Virginia, United States - MSEEL Well Study Marcellus 5H_FC | ecosystem: Environmental > Terrestrial > Deep subsurface > Rock...
GAAATAACTGGAATTTGAGAGTCAGATAAAAATTTATTTCTTAAATTAATAGGCACGTTGTACATATACTTCCAACGATAACCATCTGAGGTTTCAATTGGATTGACAGAAGTTCCAAGAGGTTTAATAGTTGATTGAGCATTATTGTTATTATCAAGACATTTATAGACGTTGAAGTCCTCTGTCATAACATAAAATGCAGCATCTTCTAATTTGTCTACACCAGAATATGCAAGATTAAGAACTGCTCTTAAGTTAGCACCTGTTCCACCACCACCAGTAACGGTAACTGTTGGAGTAGAAGTATATCCAGAACCTCTAGAAACTAAATCAATATCAACAATCTGTCCGTCAAAAATAACTGGAGTGAATATAGCACCAGAACCACCACCTCCTGTGATATTAATTGTAGGAACAGATGTGTACGAAGTTCCACCAGAAATAATGTCAAGCCCCAGAATTTCATCGCAGTATTCATCATCATACATATCATAAACTAAACCAGAAACCCAGTTTCTTCTTGGAATAACAAAAGAAACATCAGTTGGACTAATTTGTTTTAGTGTGATAATGTCTGAACGAACTAATCGCTCGTATGCATAGCTATCTACAGGATAAGGAGGGTTTAGCTCATCACCCCAAGCCAAAGTTTTACCAAGAAAATAGTAATAATTGGAACTTCTTGTTACTACATCTCGATATACACCTTCTGCCAATGACTTATGCAGAATGGTTTTAATTAGAGAGGATGATGTCGCCATTTACGAACCCTAAACTTAAATTTTTTAAATTAGCTTACTGTTACAACCCAAGTGATCGCAATAGTGTCACCAGATGCTTTATTAACAACTGGAAAGGTAGTACGGCAAAGCATTGTGCCACCAGAAGAAGCGTTGAAAATACCAGCTTCGGTGATAGCACCATCGCCAGTACCTGCTGGGAAAGTAGCAGTATAAGTGATTGTGTTTGTAGAAACTACAGAGCCTGATAGTGATACACGACCAGTTTGAGTTCCTAATGCAGTATCAGAAGCACCTGGAGTTGATGTTCCAGTACCAATAGCCATGTGAGTCATTGCTGCAGGTGAGTTTGTAGTAGCTGCAATTTTAGCAGCGATATGGTTTTTACCAGCAGTAACTACCAAGTTTGGAACATTAAATTCCTTAACGAGTTCACCAGCTGCATTTGTGTGAACGATCTTAACAAGACCTGTTGCTTTTAGTTCTTCAGTAACTTTTTGTAAGTTCATAAAATCTCCTTTGGATTACGGTGTAGTAAATGTTGACACTCTTGAGTCAACAGAATATTCAGCAGCAAAGAAATCTTGCCCTGCGTATGGATTCAATCCCACATACCCTTCTTCAGTTTGTGGGTCTAATTCATCTGGATCTACATATTTATCTGTCGCTAAAGCAAGGTTATCTACTACTGATTGCGAGTTTGCCAATGCTTTATTTATTGATAAAGTGATACTATTGTCTTGAATATCAGAATAAGAAGTAGTAAGTGCTTTACTTATTGATAAAGTGATACTATCGTCTTGAATATCAGAATAAGAAGTAGTAAGTGCTTTAGATACTGTTTTAATTAACTCATCAGTAGGTGTATCCAGAGAGGTATCCAATGCTTTGGAAATGATTTTTCTGAAGATGCTGTCATCTGGAGTATCAATTGTATCACTCAATACTTTAGTAGTTTCAATATTGATACCAGAATCAATAACAGTCTGTAAATCTTCAAGACCAATACCCAAGGATTTAACAAGAGATTCTAGAGAAACACTTAAATCGTAATTATTAGTGATATTAAACTCACCAAATAAATTCATACCTGCTGGATGTAACATTGTTTTAACTGCAGAACTATATGCTGCCAATCGTTCGTCAATTTTTAAAACGTATGAAAATGCCTGATAATATTTGCTATCTTGAATATAAATTGAATCATCCAAGAAACCATTGTTTGTTTCAAAATATCCTGGATATTTAACTAAAGCACCCAAGTCAATCTGAACAATAGCGGGATCGTCAGAATTACTTTGAGCATTTCTAGAGTTTAATGAAAATTCTCTAAGTAAACTACCTGCATACGTACCATCTACGTATGTAGATGTAATATAGTCACCTGCGTTGACATAACCAAGTTCATCAAATCCAACTGTTCTATCTGTTAAATTAGAAACTAACGTATATGATTGTTCACCATCTGCAGCATAAAGAGATCCAACAGATCTTATATTTCTAAATGTGAACGATCCTGTATATGTTACAGATATAGATCCTGAGTATTGAGACGGCAAACCAACTAATGTCAATGATGTTGTGCTTGCAATACTTTTAATAACACCAATAATTTTTGGTGTTGAATCTGTAGACCATAATTCATCACCAATCGCTGGACCACCACTTTGTCCAAAATTAGTTCCTGATCCAGTCACCGTAGTGCTTGAAGAACTTGCCGATAGAGTTCCAGTTCCAGAAGCACTATATGTACTTTCTTGAACTAATGTAGATGAACTTGTATTTACAGAATTGCCAACTGAGGTAACAGAGTTGCTTGCAAGCAAACTAACTGCGAAGTTAGCGGTGTAGCCAATACCAAATTTGATAAGTTCAGCGTATTTAATACCACCATCAGTGGTTATCGCAGTAACTTTCATTAATGCGCCAGTGCCCTTACCAGATCTTAATTCAAACACTTGCCCAATTCGGAAATTCTTTCCTGGTTGAGATATATCTAATTTTTGAGTTGCTGGAAGAATAGTAGCTTGAAATTCATCACGATAACGAATTCTATCTCCTGCACTAACATTACCAAAGAATCTTTTATCTAAGAAAAATTCATAAACTTGAAGAGCTGGATCAATAAGAACAATACGATCTACTTCACCAACAATGTCTTGACGTCTATCGATAAGAACACGAAGAACACGTGTTGGTGTTTGAATGTCTACAAGTTTACCAACTACTTGTTCTGCATTACCATAATCCACTTTAGCGAATAAAGAAATTTCTTGATTCCAACGACCATCGGAAGCACGAAGCATAGAACGACCTGGATATATCAACTCAACTTCTTTACCAAAAAGTAATTTGAATAGAAGTTTATATGATCCTTCAGAGCCTTTTGCAAGGTATTGGTCTTTTACATTTTGTAATAAGAAGCGTTCATCTTGAGTTATATTTGGTAAATTATAAGCAAGTTCTTTTTTGAACTGATCAACAAAAGATTCAAGAGTTCTATCAATGTCTCTGATTGTGGTAAAGTCAACACCCTGTGCTTGAAGATATTCATAATATGCTTCAACGAAAGCAACGAATGTTGGGTAATCCTCCCTGATATGCTCAGGGAGTTGTCTTGATACGACAGCAGAAAGATTAGTTCTTGACATTATGATCTAATTGATTGGAAGTCGTAGTTGTAACCTGCACGTAGGTCGCCATTAGCTGTTTGGTCTGCGATCGCTTCAACGATTAGCAATGTTGGATCGATCTGAACGATTTGATTTAATGCAGAAACAACGTCATATGATTCTGGTTTAACTTGCATCTCAAAGATAACATCATCAAGAGCAGTAATAGTTAAGTTACGAACTACAACACGACCAGCTTCATATTCAATAGTTCCGATAGCTGGATCTGCGATAACTTTATCAAAGTTTGGACCAATATAGTATAAACGAATATTACCATTTGCGTCATCATCAAGATAATGAACACGAGTGCTATTTGGAACAAAGAATCCAGTACTTGCGAATACGTCACCTTGTTTACCACCATCTTGAGAGATCGGATTAATTAGGTTTAGTTTATACTCTGAACTAATATTGTAAACTGGTGCAAACTGACGACGAACCATGATACGTGATGTATTATTAATAATCGATGGGTCTGCCGAGTCAATAATTCTTGACAGTTTAGAGAAACGAAGAACACCATCAAACTTTTCTAACTCAGTCGCATTGTAATTTAGAATAGCGTCTTTAACGATTGTTTCTATTTGTGTTGGTGTCTTAGTAGTTTCTCTTGGATTGTAGTATACATAAGAAGTTACTTTGATATTGAAGTATTCTGGATCAATAATTTCTGGAGTGATAGAAACAATGTTTCGCTGCTCAAGAATGTTATTAACAACAAACTCTTTTTGTAGGTTAGTTAGTTTACTTGCATCACGTGGTTTAATACAGATAAAAGTTTTACCATAAACAGGTGGATCGTTATCCTCACCACCCCAAACAGCAACTGATGATGCTTCTGGAAACTGACTTAAAATAATTGCTTTATAATCGTCAGGAGTTACGGCACGATTCTGTGCTGCATACATTCTTGGTGCATTAAATTTAATAGAGTTAATATCTTCTGGAGAGGCACCACCAGTAGCACGAGAAACTGTAGTTACTGATAAACCACTACCCAATAATGATGTTCCACCATATGTAAAATTACCAGCAGTGTTTGCTGCCTCTAGACCAGAAACAAAGTAGTCAAGAGTAATTACATTACCATTATCTAATTGTTGTCCGATAACACCATCGCCAAAAGAAATTTCATAAAGACCATCATCAATCTCTTTAATAAAATAAACTTTAGTAGTTGATGATGCGTCAGTTAAAGACTCGGCACGAGTATAAACTTGAAAGAAATCTGAATTAGCATTTTCTTGAACACGGACTGTTAATGTATTGATGTCCATATTGGCATTAGGAATAATATAACGAACACCAGAAGCCACAGTATATTTGTACTGAAGTGGTGTTCCTTCTACGATGGTTAGGTTTGAGAATGTATAATTACCAGCAGTATTTCTAGCTGTTGTTACTGCAGATCTATTATAGAAAGTATATGAAACACCATCGATCGAAGTATTAAATGCTTGATTTGCGGGTAATGTTACAGTACTAGGACTGGATGTCGGAGATGTAATAGTCACATTGACTACTGCAGATGCACACTTGGCAGAACGAGGAACATACCCTAACATCTTCGCTAAAGAAACTACTGAAGCACGTTTACTTGCTGAATCTAAGAAAACTTCATTCACCGCTAAGTTGGTGTAAATACCATTGTAATGAGTATTATAAGCCAGCACATCTAGAAGAACGGAAAGACCAGATCCCTCAAAGTCGTAATCAGAAAACTCTGATTGTCCTTGTAGGAAAGTCTTTAGGTTAGCTTTGATTGTATCAAAGTCTAGGTCTGAAACAGTTATTCTTTTATTATTGGTTGCCATTTATCGTGTTCTCTCTAGTGCTAGATCGAGAGTGATAGGTCTCTCGGTATTGACTATTTTAAATTCCAATGTGACGTAAACTGCGTTTAAATCTGATGCGTCATTTACTCGAACGTCTATAATTTCTACTCTTGGTTCAAAGTTATTGATAACATCGATAATTGCACGCTGCATCATAACATCAAACATTGGTCCAGGAAGTTCAAATAATAAAGCTCGAATAGGAGAACCAATTTCACTATGAAATGGTCTCTCAAAGTTTCTGGTCAATAGAAGGTTTTTTACGGATGCCTTAATAGCATTCTCGTCATATCTACGAGTTATGTCCCTAGTCACTGGATGTTTAGTGAAATTTAGGTCGATGTCGGAGAAGAGTCTTGTATTTCTTGCCATATTCTTATTTAGGTTATTCTATAAAAGAGTTGGGAGATCCTTCGGCAATTGCATCTCCACATGCAATATTATCACCAATTCTTGCAGCCAATTTACCTTCTATAAAAGTCTTGCTGGCTCCAGAAGATGGAGATCTAGTCGATCCAGAATGAGTGGTAAAACCACAGGTATGAGGTGCATGTCGGCACCCACTATCAACCACAGAAGCCAAGATTCCATTAAAATAGGTTTTTGTCACTGGAGTTTGAACAAGAGCAGTTGGAGGAAAACATCCATGTCCTGTACTCATATCTCCGATTCTACTTACTGCTGGCATATCCTACATATTCCTGTAAAGAGTTCTTTCCGCTAGTCCAGTCATTGGTTACGGTTTTACTATAAGTTTGAGTGGCGACCACTGTATCGCCATCTTTGGCAGTTGCGGTATAGGTAAACGTCTTACTAGAAACCGAACTCGCCTTATACGAAATCATTTCATATAATCTACTAATATCAATTTGATTAAACTTTGTAACTACAGGAAACGATCCTTCTGGAGTTCTGTAAGTTATTGTATTATCAAATGAATCAGAATAGTATCCAGAAATTGTATTACCAGAAACACTGATTGTATTTGGATTAACCTGATTTACTGTAATGGTAACTGGATACGAAACCATAGTCATAGTCTCAGGATCTTCCTCTTCATATGTTATAGTATGAGAGAAAGATACAATCTCATTAACAGAACCTAAATCCGTTGATTCTGGTAACCAAGCCATTATGCTCTCTTAGGTGGAATATTTTCAACCAATACAAATCCAGATGGGATACCAGCAGTGTTACGTTTGTAAGTCGAATCATTGACCATGGTAAATGCCATTTTTCTAGAACCTTTTGGTTTATATGATACGTGAATCCACACAGATGATGGGTGACGATATTCTAAAATTAACTGATCGTAAGGAATGACCTTTTCCAACTTTTGAATAAGATCATATGTTTTGGTAGGATCTCTTCCTACCAATTGAATATCAAGAGCTTGTCCCTTGCAATGGTCGGAAGTTGGTGATTCGACTCCAAGAATACCCTTTAATCGATATCCAGAAGTAATCATCCACTGAGTTTTGTATCCACCGATACCACCTGGAAGAACATCTAGCATTGGTTCAAGAATATTTTGTGCAGTTTGAGCAAGGTTACATACAATTTCTTGCACTGTGTATAGACGCTCTGGTGATGATTTAGTTTCTCTAAGCATTTGATCAACAAGTCGATGTTTACCACCAACACCACCATCAATTAACATACCAAGAGTAAAGTTCTTAGACATTCTAAAGTCATTTGAGAATTCTTTTCTTGCGTAGATAATATCGCAACTTACTGGAACCTCATTTTTAGATCCACCACTTGGAGTAGGTGCTTCTTCAGTAGCAACTGGTGGTGGTGCACCAACAACACCTTCTGTTCTTCCTTGTTGAGCAGCAGCTGCACGACCTTCTGGTGTTTCAAAATCATCTGGTGTCTCAGCAGTAGTTTTTTCTTCAAACTCACGCTCTGGTGGAATTGCAAATGGAACCACTGGACTTAAACCGATAGTTGCTTCTGGTGGTGTTAATGGAACATCTTGTACGTCTTGTGCACCATCTGCTCCATTACCAAACTGACCTTCAGAGTAATCCATTCGAGTAGAACCACCACTTAGATAGTTTGCAGAACCTTCTGCTTCTTGATTGATTGTGGAACCTTTTATGTTCATGGCACCCACTGCTTGTGTAGTTAAAGCACCTTGTGCTTTAGTATTGATATTCGCTGCATCGATAGAATAATCGCCAGCAACTTTAACCTTAAAATCACCACCAACTGCCATAGTCACATCAGTACCAACACCGATGTCTAAATTGTTACCAACTTTGATTGTTGCGTTTTGATCTACTTGAATATTAGCATCAGTTCTTGCATAAATGTTGGTATTACCATCAACTGTAATATTACATTCACCTCTTACGCTGATACATCCGTTCTTTTCCATAAGAATAAAATTATCACCAACGATATAGTTCACTTGTGTTCCATTGGTATCAATCTCTTGGAATGTTCCAGAGCGATGGTACGTATGAATACGTTCTTGTCCTGGAGTATCATCAAACTCTTGAATATGCCCAGACTCAGTTTCAAACACTTTATTAAATGGATACTTCGCTCCATATGGTGCTTGAGGTTGATCCCATGGACCAAGATCTAATGCACGTGGAACAGCAAGAACTCTTACAGCGTCTTTTTTCTTAACGACTGTACCTTCAATAATACCACGTGCCAAACGATTCGTATCTGGTTCACCAATATATTCTTTTAAAGGATACTTACTATTTGGGTCTCTAAATCCATTATTGTCTGCACCTGAACGAACAGATTCATCTGATGGTCTTGGTGTAGCATCACCATCTGCTGGAGGAGTTGCTATCGGTGCACCTGCGTCTTTCTCCTCACCACCAGTACCAGCTTTGCCGTAGAAATACTCGTAGTAGTTTTGTTTTAACGCTGAAATATCTGGTGAGTTTACACCAACTGCCTTTTTAGCTGCAAGAAAGAATCCAGGATGTGCTGTTGGAGCAACACCTTTAACACGATCTTTAATATACAACGCAGCAACCAAAGCAGATACGTTAATGTCAGCATCAAGAGAATCTGGATTGTTTACGATATCTAAATTCAATCCCATCTGATTCGCAAGATTTTGATAACGCTGATAGTTTGCTTTACCAGTTAGCTGAATAAATCCACGACCAAAATACTTTCCACCATCGGCATCTGTTTGATTACCTAAAAATCCCTTACCACGTTTTGTTGGACCATATGCCCATGAGAAAAACTGCTCACGTGTAACTCCCTTTTTAGTCGCATCAGAATATGTTGCAATATCTTCTGGGGTTGCAAAGGAATAAATCTGCTTCATACGATTAGCAGAATAATTGAATGACTCCAGCTGAGGAATCCAACGAGATTCACCACCAGCGATACCTAGTAGTGCACACTTTTGTTCACGTGTAGTTAATCCAACTTTATCACATGCAGCGATCAATGCTTTAATACCTGCTTCAGATTTTGATGAGTTTGGTGACGCTTTTGGTGGAGGAATTGTTGGTATTGCGGTATTAGTCGCTGTTGGTTTTACCTTATCTGGTTCAGCACTACCTGTTGTGACAACTGTGCCATCCCCAGACGTTACTGGATTACCAGAGGAATCTGTAAGAATACCTTGTATTTTACTTGCATTTACTGCAGCAAGGTTTGTCGGAGCATCGTCAAACGATAGAATGTTTTCTGCATATTCTGTAACTGAATTACTAATAGTGATTTGAGTTCCACTATCAATAGAAACAATAAATGTTCCTTCAGGTAAACCAAACCCAAACACTTTCATGTTTGCCATTAGTGGTGCAGTTAAATTAGTTGCACCTGTTTCTGGATCGTAAAACGTTAATTGTTTACCAGTTACTGGTCCAGGAATAGTTCTTAACTTTAAATTAGCAATCTTTGGAGAAGCACCGATTGGACCACCATCATCAGCGTCTGGTGGAATTGGTGTTGATGGAATACCACCAACTGTACCAAGAATAATCGGTTGTTGCTGATCTGGGTCAGCAAACATAATGATAACAGCAGTGCCTTCAACTGGACCAATTGGAGAATATCCAATACCATTCATCGCAGCAGAAGTTACTGGTTGAACTGGAGTTGCCCATGGTAAATCTGCAGTCGGTAACTGTGACTTATCATGAGTGTGTAAACCAACCACTCGAACTTGGCAACGACCAAGTCTTAACGGATCTTGTCTATTCTCGACTACACCATAGTAAAAATTCATTATTTACCTTTGTTCATATCCATTTGTGAAGAATCTTTAATCACTTCCATAACACATTCGTGTTTTTCTCTATCCACATAGTGATTAATAGCTGCAATAATATAATAACCAGAAAACATCTTATCAGTGACATCTCCGTCTTTATCAGAGATTGGTTCTATTTTATTTAACACTACTGCAATCTTTTGACCAACTGTATAATCTGCTCGACCTGGAACTGTAATTTCTAATTTGTTCGCTTCAGCTAACTTCATAAGTGAAGTTCTTTCCTGAAGTATTCTGGTATTTGTTACGTCACCAAAACCTGATTGATTTGCAAATGCTTTAGATTCATTCATGATTAAAGCATTGTTTCTAAAAATAGATCTATTAGAATTGATAGGAAACTTATTTAAATGTTTCTGTTGTTCAAATCTTTTGAACATATCGTAATTTTTACTCGTGTATGACTTCTTTGTAGTATCATATGTAATCATTTTTGACGATAACATACCAGATCGAATTCTATCCATATAATCAAATCCAGTTGGAATACTAATTGATATAATTCGTTTATAGTCTTCCTGCACGTTTCTTACACTGCCACCACCTGGAAGATCGTCACGAGTATACTTGTCGTAAGTAAACTCTTGAAATACGTTATTTGAATATAATGTTTCTAAACTGATAAAGTAAAACCCATCTCTGTTCTCAAAGAAAACATAATCTGGAGTTTTATTAGCATTAATCGCAGTATCAGCCAAGTACATAATATTTTGAACTGGAGTCCAGTAATTAGAAGTATACTTTGTTGAGTTTATAGTAGGTTCAACATTGACTGCTTTAGTGCTCTCCATTCCATCATATTTGTCAGTCACAAATTTCTGAACCATGTCAGATACTTTACCTGTGAATGTTTTACTAATCTTTTTATTTAAATCAGAAATAGCTTCTGTTGAGATAAAGTGTAGTTGATAAACAACTGAACGATCTCCAAGTAATTCTCGGTTTCCCATCTTATAGATGTAGAATGTACCTTTGATATTATTTTTATCTAATGTTGGAGTTCTAATTTCTAACTCTAGATACTCTTCACCGATGAATGGAAACAGATTGATAAGGTCTAAAGATTCTTTTACGATTAAACTGCCAGTGATAAATGGCGAGAACAGATCTTCATATACCTGCACGGTAATAACCTGTCCAGCAATATCTTGATAAAAGCCAGATGGTGTGATAATTCTGACCTTATCAAGAATTACCTCACCAGCAAATTTTAACTTCTCGCCTGATTGCATTATAGAGAGTCTTTAAAGTTTTTAAGAATTGTATTAACTAACTGAGGAGATATGATTTTAATTCTTCGTTTAGTTTCGTTGACATTTCGTTCATGCTGAGCAAAAGTCACTGCAACAGCACCTGGAGCATTCGAATTAACTACAAATCCATCTGCGTTTAGATAATGTTTAACATTATTGGCAGTTGCTCCATATACTTCTTGAATATGTCTGACTAGTTGATTTTCAGATAGAGGAAAGTCACTTATATAATCATACTTATCATTGGCAAGCATAATGATCCAATGATACTCTGGATTACCATAAATCTTCTCTGCTATAA
>Ga0247723_1002062_pt1 | contig 11064 bp, 14 predicted proteins | sample MSEWelMarce5H_FC_FD_189079 | JGI IMG/M metagenome (GOLD analysis project Ga0247723, IMG submission 189079) | Subsurface sediment microbial communities from gas well in West Virginia, United States - MSEEL Well Study Marcellus 5H_FC | ecosystem: Environmental > Terrestrial > Deep subsurface >...
GGAGTCGGCTCGTCGTTAGGTAAAGGCTTATCGTCATTAGGTAAAGGTTCTGGCTCGGCTTCAATTGCAGGAGGTTCTTCTTCTACAACTGGTGGCTCAGGCTCGATCGCTGGAGGTTCTTCTTCGATAGCAGGTGGTTCTTCTTCTACGGCAGGAGGTTCTTCCTCAACAACAGGCGGTTCAGGTTCTACTGCTGGGGGAAGCGGTTCTTCCTCGGGAGGTTGAACAACCTCTGGCTTGGTTGGAGGTTCTTCTGCTGGTGGAGGAGGTTCTTCTTCCTCGGCTGGTGGGTCAGGAATTACTACTGGATCTGGCTGCACAGCAGGTGGTTGAGGAGCGACTACAGGTGTAGGCTCGGGCGCAGGTTCAGGAGAAGGGGCAGGAGATGGACTTGGTTGCGGCTGTGGGCTTGGGGCTGGCTCTGGGCTTGGTTCTGGGGTACTCGTCGGCGTTGCCACGGGTTCGGCGCTTGGAGAAGGACTTGGAGACGGTTCTGCGCTTGGAGAAGGCGAACTGGTTGGCTCGGGACTCGCGCTTGGCTCAGGCTCACTCGTTGGCGATGTTGAAGGTTCAGGACTCGGGGAAGGTTCGACAGTTGGAGATGGACTCGGGCTTGGTTCAACAAGAGTTGGACTTGGAGAAGGCTCACTTGTCGGACTTGGCTCGGGAGTCGGCTCGACAGGAGCGGGAGAAGGCGAACTGGAAGGTTCAGGGGTAGCAACTGCTTGTAAAGAGATCTCGTTAGACCATCCCGAATAAACTGCTAGTGAATCATTATCAGCGCGAACCTTGATCTGGACTTGTTGCCCAAATGGGATGTTGTTAATCGTGGCATTGAGAGTCGTCGAAGCAATAGCCCAACCACCTGCCCAATTATTGTAAGACCAAAAGATCGCATATCGCTCAACTGGAGTATTGCCCTGTACTGGTGCGTCCCAAGTAACTGTAACTGTGGTGCTATCGATCTGCCCTTGAAGGTTAGATGGTGCTGCCAGTGAACGCTGAACAACCTGTGGCTCGATTAGGAGAACTACGCTTAGTCTTTTGCCTGTCCCCGCACAAGGGTCGCCGAATACATCATTAGTGGCTGCAATTGATAACGAATTGTTATTTATCGCCGCTTCTACTTTGGCTACTGAATTGCTGGCGTGACAAGAACCAATTTGATAGTCAACTGGCGTTCCATAAGAGGCGAACTGAATCCCGCCAATTTTATACCCTTGAGGAGCAGCGAGGTTGAGTGTCCCATTTTCGTTGACTGTGCCTGAAATGGTACTTGCACCATAAGCGTCGTCTGCGATCAACAACGGCAATAGTGCGCTCGCCACAAATAAGGCGAACACATAGCCAGAAGTAAACGCTTTTTTTCGTTTCAAGGGAAGTCTTTCCTTTGGGGTAGGAATAACACCCTAATTTTAGAACATATGCCTACTAACTAGGCTAAGAGACTCACAACCGCCAACTGTTCTCTTGGGTAAATGAGATAGGAACTGAAATCTGTAGATTCTTTTTAGGCTCGTATAGAGCAAGGAGAACTGCTTCTGCGCGGTCAGGTGAACCAACGCCTCGACCTTTCATTTCGGTTTTCTTCTCGATCGCAATACGCCCACTTGAGTCTGACTTGTAAGCAGGTGAACCTAACTGGGCTATGGTCTTGTTATCTACATCTAAACGGATCTGCTGTGTCGTGTTTCCGTGAGCATCCGTAACTGGTTCGAGTAACTCGCGACCTGTCCACCACATTTCTGCGCGTTGATTTACGAACTTACCTGAATCAACTGCTCGTTCGCCAACCTTTACAGGGACGATGATGGATTGATGTTTACCTTCGTTGAACCAAGTCTGCAACAGGGATGTAACGCCCCAACCAACACCAATAGCGTCAATCTTGACTACAACTTGTTGAGACAACTTTCGTTCTTTATGGATGATTTCTGCTTTGCGGATCTCGTTCAAGATAGTGCGAGCAACATCTACTGCATTTTGGTTTTCTGCTCCACTTGACTTATGAACAATTGATACTCGGAATCCATCCGCTCTTGCCACAACCATTTCATCACCACCATCGGAAGCGATATCAACCCCAAGCCGAACCAAAAGAGATTCATTAGGTTTCTCATTCGTGAGGGCTTCTTCCGCCCAAGTGAGAGGTATAACGCGATTGGCAAAAGTCTTAGGGAATCTGGCGTGGATACGCGCTTCTGCGAAAGGTGATTCCGAACCATATTCTGAAAGGACATCTTCTACCCAAGTCTTATCTACTAGATGGGAGACAACTTTATGGGGTGTTGCTACTGGAGGACACGAATGACACCACCCTGTTTCTTCGCCTGTAAATGCAGGAGTGTCGTAGGCAGCAATCTTGATCACATTGTACAAATCCGAATGACATATACGCTCGAACCAAGTTGAATCTGCATCCGTGCTTGGGTTGCCAATGGCGAGCAATCTTGTGTGATCTCCAGTCATAAGTGCTTCGAGAGCCTGACCAGTCGTTGTTGGGATACCACCTGCCTCGTCCACTACAACTAAAAGGTGGGGTGCGTGGATACCTTGAATACTTGCTTCATTACCTGAGTTTGATGAAAGTCCATAAGCAACAATTCCGCCCGCTAATTGCCATTCGACCGAAAGAACTTCTCCTGGCAAATTGTGTTTAGTGGCTACTTTGCGTACTTCATTCCACAAGATGTTACGGACTTGCCTAAAGGTGGTCGCGGTAGTTACTACTTGTGCCGTTCCCGCTGGATGGGAAGAAACCCACCAAGCAACTGCGCGAGCAGCGATGAAAGACTTTCCTGGAGCGTGGCAAGCAGGGACGGCGGTTCTCTTGTTATCTCGCAGTGAGTAGAGAATCTCCTTTTGCTTAGACCAAAGAGTTTCACCTAATCCATCTTCGATGAACGCAACTGGATCTGTGACATATCGCGCCCACGGATTATCCTTGTGGTCTCGCAATACCTGTTTAAGAGCGAGTCTTTGCTCGGGGTCTAATTTGGAAAGGACATAGCGACGCTCATCAGGCGTTGCCGTCAACATCAGGTTCAGAAGTTCCTGTGCCACGCTTTCCCTCCAATAGAGACGCAATTTCGTTTTCTAGATCCGCAACTGAAACATTCATTTGGATAGGTGCGCCTTCGCGTCCAGTGTGTTCCAATTTATCAACCTTAGCCCATCGCTTAGGGTGGCTTCTCTCTAAATACCAACCTGCCGCTTGCCAAGAACCGTCAACTGCGGCTTTACGGATTAGACCGACGGCTTGTACCTCGGAAACCGCTTGAGCCTTGCGTACTGCCTCGCAAAACTCGCGATAAGGGGTTTCTTCCTCGTTCGGTTCTGCTTCGTCGTCTCCTTCGAGACGCTCGATCTCCGCTTGTCCTCGTTCTAGCCAACGGTAATAGGTGGCAGGATGGATTCCAGCATATTCACACGCGATCTCTTGCCAGTTACCTGAACTAATCGCCGTTACTACTTGCTGTTGAATCTCAGGGGTTAATCTAGTTTTTCTTCCCATAATGCTGATACTGTACTCCTTGTTTTCCTAACTGGGGGTAATTAAAGCATGATTTTTAACAATTCTTTCCTTCCTAAGCGCGTAATGGTACTTGCACCACATCCTGATGATGAAATTATCGGTACAGGTGGGCTACTTGCGAGACTATCCAGAGAGAAGTCTGACGCTTTAGTTATCTATGGTTCTATGCCAAATGAAACACGCAAACTAGAAGCGGTTCACGGGTTGTCCATACTCGACGACTTTGATGGGCGGATTGACTACGAACATCTTTACTTTGATACGGACGGCGATCTAGATATGAAGCCTATGAAGGAACTCGTATCGGACATCGAGGAACATATCCAACGCTTTACTCCCGATATGGTCATTATGCCCGAACCTGGAGGCTTTCATCAAGATCACAGAGCAATTGCCGAGGCTGCTATCGCTGCATTACGACCTAATGGCGGAACATTCAACTTTCGCCCGCCGATTGTTGCCGTGTATGAGGAACCTAGCGACTACTGGACTTTGGAGACTGAACAACATCATCCGATTCTTTATGTGACTTTGACTGATGAGGATGTGGAGCGCAAGTGCCAAGCGATGAGAGCGCACTTGTCGCAAGACAGACCGCATCCCTCTGAAAGAAGCGTTGAAGCCATTCGAGCATTGGCGATACTTCGAGGGGCGCAGGCTGGTGTTCCATTGGCTGAGGCGTATGAGGTTCGACGATGGCTGGTTTAACTGTCACGATCTTTCAACCCTCACCGTTCTCTACCCTCAACATTTATGCACGAGCAGCCCAAGCGGATGCAGTGATCTTGCTCACAACTGCCCAATTTAGCGCAACCTCGCCTGATACAGACGGAACAAAGAAACTAACGGGCATGAAACACATCCATCTTGGGGGAAACCAGAATCCCGACTGGTTAGCCCTATCAGTAGGGAAGGAGTTACAACCGCTTTGCGATACGCCTCTAGGCAAAGGTGATTGGAGGAGCAAACTTTTGTCTCAAATAACATTTCGTTACAAATCCGCCCCATACTTAGAAGAAAACATCGAGTCCGTTACTCGTATCTTGAGCAAGGATACATCCTTAGGCGATCTAAGCGAGACTTCATTCCGTTGGGCGCACAAGAATCTTGCCCTTTGGAGTTATATTTATCGCGATACCGAGTTCCAACCTAAGCAACGGGACAAGGGTGGCTGGATTCTCGATCTATGTAAAGAGTTGGGCGCGACCCGCATGATCACTGGCAAGCCGTCTCTCAACTATATGGACAAACAAGAGTGGGCTGACGCTGGCGTTGAACTTGTAGCACAAGATTGGAAATGTGCTACATATAAGCAACACAAGTACAACTGGACTCCAAACTTGAGTGTACTCGACTCAATCTTCTATCAAGGGTGGGAAGCAACGCGCAACTTGATCACTGCTGGCAACGACTAGAACGGAAGTATTGAGGCTTCTTCTTCTTCGGGGTCGGTGAACTCCTTGCGACCTAAAGTCCGTTCGGCGGGCTTGGCTTTTGGTGGTTCGTAGGCGAGTTCGCGAGACTTGGCTTCCCATTTATCATCAAGATCTAAACCGTTTACGAGCGTGGCTGCATCGCTATACCAGTGGTCGAGACCGCGACCTTGCTGACGACCGCGACCAGTGTGCATACATAAAGCATAATCTGGCATTGGAATCGTGTCGTTCGTCGTATAAGCAACATGGCAAGCATGATCTAACATTCGGGATTTCGGTGAGCGAGCCATCAAAAGCACCGCATGAACAATTTGTAGCCGTTCGGGATGGTTCGCGTTTTTCCACGCCTTGAGTTCGGTGTAAATGTTGAACAGGCTATTGATTTGAGACGGTAACTCGGGATTAGCGAGACCGATATCTTCTGAAACCATAATGAGAAGCCTTCGCCACATATATTGACCGTAGCCCGAGCGGTCGAGTTCTACTGCCCAAAACAACGCTGCTTCGTCGTCGGAGCGTCGAATTGCCTTTTGTAATGCCGAAACTACTTCCTTCATATCATAACCGCGAACGGTCGGTACTGCGTTCCAAGCCATTTAAGCCTCCCTGTTGATTGTTATCGAAACTATGCTACCTGATCATAACTTGGATGTTGAGCGTGTTAATGTGAGATGAATCACCTAAAAGCCTTCATTCATAACTGCAAACATAATTTCGTGGGGGTGATAGTCCATTCGGATAGATATGGGCATCTGCGGTGGAATGAGTTCCATAACTTTTGCTACCGCCTCTGCTGGATCTACGAACCAATGGTGATCATCGGCTTCGTTATGAGCATTTCTATCAGTGAGCATAGTGAATACAAAACCTTTATCTACATTCGCTGCTACATTCATCAAAAGTTTTGCAAGGTTTTTCCATCGCTCCTCAACATCGCGAGTTGCGAGCGCACCTATCGTTCCAATACAAATAGCCCAATCAGATCTTGTATCAAGGGGCGTTTCATAGATGTCCCATTGGCGAAACTTGTCGCCGTGCCTTTTCTTTCCAAGATCTACCATCTCAGGCATTATGTCGAATCCGTGGTAGCAAATATCCACACCCTTTTCCCACAGAAATTGCGATAAGTCTCCAGTACCGCAACCGATATCCACAACACAATCCCCATCTCGGATGGGCAACATTTCTTGCGCTGCTGTGTAGCGACGGTATTGAGACCTTCTTGATCCCCAACCATTCGCTTCGTGCCATTCCTTAGCGTTGAGAATCATTTCTTGGTAAAACTTTTGAAAATCTACATCATCTTTGCCCACGGGATCTCCAACATCTTTTGGTGTTCGTGTAATTGGTGCGCTACGCCCATACGACCGCGACGCTTGATCGCATCTCCAAAGAATCGCTGGAGAATCTCGATATCTCGACTTTCTCTTTCGAGGTTGCGAGTGAAGGACATTCCGCCCTTCGTTTTCATAGTTCCATTACCAAATACATCCACTAGGGCATATCGGGTATCAATCAGACACTTGCGATGGTGATAGGCATTTAACGCGCTTATCCAGTAGTCCTCACTAGACGCGATTTCAGAGTTATACGCCAACTTTGATCCTGCAATAAGACCTGTGAAGCCTCCGTTGACCCATCCCCAAGTTCTGTACGGCAAACCTGATACATAGTAATGCGGGACTGCGCTCGCCGATACACCGAATAGATATACGCCGAATTGCTTTGCTTCTTCTGTGAGTCGGTCGCAAAGACTTGTTGCTGCAACTGGATCTAAGAATCGAGCCTTTTCCCCAACTGCGTATTCGAGACAAGCGAACTTTCCAATATCGTCGTCAATCATTACAACATCGCCATAAGTTTCGTAAATCCATTGACGCTTGGCGGAAATACCCTTCACGCTGTCAGGATGTCCGACAATAAACAAATCGGGATGAGTCTTTTGGTATTTTTCAACTTCGGAATCGGGTACGCAAATATCCAACCGATCAGCGACCATCACCTTATGGGTGTTGAGCAAATCTGGTCTGCCCATTGAAGGGATAACGATAGGGACTTCGCCCTTCTTGCGCTTACGAATGGATGTCATCTTGAGTCACCTCGGGAACAATTCCGTGCTTTTCAAATACTTCGCGCAATACGGATACTGGTAGTAAGTGTGACCAAGAAGCGGGACGCTTTTCTGCCTTCCAACAAACCCACTTACCATCAAATAGAGTTCGAATAAACAATGAGTCTAATTCTGACTCGGTGAAGAACATTACATAGTCGTAATACTCTCCTGGCTTTGCGAGAAGTGGATACACGGCTTCCTTAGGAACAACTTCTTCAATGTCCTTGAATAGTTTTGCAACCTGCGCTTGATCAAGTCCAGGAACATCGGTTCCAGTCGCTTCCAACAAGGTGCGGAGTGCGTCGTCGTCCCACTTGGCTTGATCGCCAACTGCGTTATCTGCTAATCCACGGCGGAGTGCCTTTTCATCGTCGTCGTCAACCCAATAAACATTTACTGTTGACCATCCAAGAGTCTGCGCTGCCAAATATGTGTGATTGCCAGAGATGATTCTGCCTGTGTCCTTTTGAGCAATAATGGCGCGGTGTTGACCAAACTCTTTCAAACTAGCCGCAATTGCCTGAACATTTCCCTTTCGAGCATTTTGTGGGTCAAGATGTAGCGCACCAAGCGGAACAACGACCACCTTCATCGGATCTACATCAGCCATTTATACTCACCTTTTCCAGTCCTTTCCAACAAGCCCCTAGTGGGAGTTGGAGTCTATTGATCATTTCTTTTTCTTTGTCGTACTGAGGCAATTCTTTTTCCCACGCGTCCCAATGTGACTTGGTTACACGGAATCTAATATCACCCAAAACTATGCTGATCTGAGTTCCAAGCCTTCTTCCTGGCTTTGTTGAACCACCTGCATAAATATCGTTCACATCATCTACATCGAAACCTGTGCCTGTGTAATCGGTAACTTCGCTGAGTAAAGTTTTAAGCGCGTCTGCGTCATAAGTCGCCATATCGCTTGTGCGGTTATCAATAACTGCAATACGCAACGCTTCTGCGTCGTCAACATCCAACCAAACTACTGAGACGGTTTCCCAATTCAACGCTTTAGCCGCTTGAACTGTGTGATTACCAACCAACACGGTTCCATCTCGTCGAGCAACTACTGGACGGTATTGCCCGAATGAAACAAGACTTTGAGTTATTGCGCCAATATCGCCCATACGAGCATTTGCAGCAAGAGGCTTTAATGCGATTAGCGGAACTTTTTCAACATTGATCACTGCGTCTGCACCGAGATTTGTTCCACCTTTGCGCTTTGCTTTTGGTTCGGCGGGTGGGAATCTGAGACGCTCGCGACATTCGACGGCTACGCGTTCCTTGTTATCTTCATACTGACCAAGCAACTCGGTTTTCCACATAAAGAATGGGTCGTATTCAACTTCCCACTTGTACTTGCCGATTTGTACCTTGATCTTGAAATCTTCTTCTTGTTCTTCTTGATCGCCTTCTTTCGGGTTGAGAATCTCATCTTCGAGTTCGCCCGTAACTATGGCTTCGAGTTTCCGCAAGTCGTCCTGATTGAATCCTGTACCTTCTAAATCTTCTAACAACATAAGTAAATCGAGAAGCGCAGTGTCGTCATAACTTGCAATATCGTTAAGTCGGTTATCCGCCAACACGATCCGCTTTGCTGTGATTGGGTCAACATCTACCCAAGTAACGGCGATCATTTGCCAACCTAACTTGCGGGCTGCTTTGAGTGTGTGCCAACCTGCTAGAACTTCGCTTGTTCTGCGGTTCGCAACGATGGGACGGTACTGACCGTGATAACTCAAGGACTCGATCAACAAATCAACATCACCACGGCGAGGGTTGTTCGGAAACTCGCGCAACTCCGCTATTGGTACATACTGCGCACCTGAAACTATTGATTTCATTCGGAGGAGTGATGCTCTCGTTCAGGCACAACTGTCTTTGTTTTATGCTGGCAACAACAATCTTTGAATTCACATTGACCGTGCTTTTCAATAGCAACATCAACTAGACCAATTTTGTTAGCGTTACCACCGTCAGTGCATGATTTACAAATCATCTGCTTGCTCCTTTTTCTTCAAATACGGTTTTACGATTTTGTACACGGTCTGCTCGCTTGTCCCCATCGCGGTTGCTAGAACCTGATACGAAACACCATTCTCGCGAGCATACAAAACTGCTTCTGTTCGGGTTTTTGAGAGGTTGACTATGCTTTCTTGAGCCTCTCGGATGGACTTGGTTGACTGTCCGATTATTTCCAAAACCTTCGCGTTTTTCTCTACTTGCTCGGGGGATAAGGGAGGCTTTTTGCGGTGCGGTCTCGCCATCTCATCTCCTTATTTAACGGGGGTTAGGTTTCCAAACCTACCTTAATGGACCTACGAGGGTCAAGCGGATCATGTTTTCTTTACTGCGCGTCGGGGCTGAGAATGATAACCGATGAACAAACTTTGGGGAGTCGTCAGGGATTACACCGATGTCCACGAGTCCATCAACTGCCGCTTTGACCGAGGGGAAGCAAGATCCTGTGTCTTGTAGTGGACCTTTGAGTTCCAAATCAACATAGATCTCCACCCATTGATATTTCGGGGCTTTATGGAATCTGCCTAGAGTCGCAAAATCTGTGCGCCATTTCTTCGTGAGTTTCGCTCGCTCCCATTTATTGCCCGCTCGTTCGGCATTGGTCGTCCACGCTCGTTCACGATATTCCACGCTCCAACTAACCAGTTTTTCCATCATCTACACCGTAACGGGAAGCAAGCCATCCACGCGCTCGCGATTCGGCGGGGTGATTGTGAACCCATCCGTGACACGCTGCACATAACGAAATGAGATTTTCTGGCTCGTGTGAACCACCCGCTGACCTTCTGAGGAGGTGATGGATATGCTCACCGTTCTTAGTGCAATACTGACTGATCTTAGCGACGCACTGGAACTTGTCTCTTGCCAAAACGATTTGTCTAACATCGCCCCAAACCTCATCTTTCTTTGCTAGTTTTTTTGACTTCGGGCGGATTCGCTTCGGAGTTTTTTTCTTTTTCGGTTCGGGTTTAGGAACTGGCGTGAACTCCCTCAATGGACTTCCTCACATTCCCTCCGATTGCCAACTGAGGAGATGATAGAACTACTTGATCCGCTTCGCGAGCATATTCTTCATACACCTTCCAAAACTGCGAGCGCAAGGTGTCGAGATTGGTACTGGTTCGAATCTCCCACCATCCGATTGCGTCCACGGCTTGAGAAACCGCTGGGTGGCTAAATGCGGGCTTTGAATTGTTGGTTGATGTCGTAAGACCCTGACGCACCTCCGCCCACGCCGTAGCCCTTGTGGGGGCGGTGAGACCCGCACTAGAGGCGAGACCGCGACGGATAGCAGCGGGACTTGGTGGACGCTCCTCCGTCATAAGCCAATTTCGAACAACTGTTCGAGTTGCCGAGTAATCTAGATCCGCAAGCAAATCCGCCCAAATCGCGACGGTCTCCTTTGTGACCTGCCACTGCGGATACCCTGCTGCTAGGACTCCGACCAACTGTGCTGCTTCTGTGTTATTCATTTTCCGCTCCCCGTAAGTAATCCATCACTGCGCCAACACCCGTCTTTGAGCGTTGTTTTCTTGTTGCTTGTAATCGTAAGCGTTCATACTGCTTCCTCAACGACATCGGACTGAGAATGTTCCCCGCCCAAAAGTCGTCTGCCTGACACCAATCAATCGCCCCGCGAATCTGCTCGGGGGTGCGATGGTCAATATCCATCAACCGCGCCACGGTGAGAATCCAATCGTGAGTAACACTAGGACGCTTTGAACCGTTGCCCTCGATCTTGTCTGCGAGGTAGTTCGCGAGATCTTCTGCTGTTCTCCAAATCTCACTGTACTTGTTGGGGACATTACTAATGGATGGTTCTATTGATGGTTCTATTGATGGTTTGGGTGACATTGGGTCAGGGGGTGCTGTCTCTATTGTCGCCCCGCGAGGTGACTGTGTGTCGTCCCGTCTAGGTAAGAGGTGACTGAGTGTCGCCCCGTTAATGGTGTAAGCATTGGGAC
>Ga0247723_1002063_pt1 | contig 11059 bp, 7 predicted proteins | sample MSEWelMarce5H_FC_FD_189079 | JGI IMG/M metagenome (GOLD analysis project Ga0247723, IMG submission 189079) | Subsurface sediment microbial communities from gas well in West Virginia, United States - MSEEL Well Study Marcellus 5H_FC | ecosystem: Environmental > Terrestrial > Deep subsurface > Rock...
CTGCTACTCTTAAGCCATTTGCAGAAGCAGCCGTTGTAGTACCAATAGATAAACCACTATTAGAACCTAACGTCATTGCTTGGGTAAAGGATATAGCGTTACCTGCCGTTCCTGAAGGAGCGGTTAGCCAAATGTGAGAACCTGTTGCCTGAACATAAGCCGTTGCATTACCTGTACCAATATATTTATCTCCGCTATTATTATATAAATTTCTGGCTACAACAGTAGCACCAGTATCATCAAAAAATGAAGATGTTTTAACTTGTAATGCAGTCCAACCACTTCCCCACGCACTCGGTGTAACTCCTAATCCTAAATTGCCTGAAGCGTTGAGTATCATATCAAGTGTACCATTGGTAGCAAATCCAAGTGTGTTTGTTCCACTTAGGTACATTCCATTAGTAGGTATTGTGCTTGATGTTGGCACAAAGCTATTAGCAGTTAATTGACCATTAACCCTTGCAGTACCATTAACGTCAAGAGTAAATCCTGCATCCGTAGTTGTATTAACTCCAATTCTTCCGCTTGTAAACACTCTTAATCCTCTTGTTCCACCACTAAATAAATCTAATGGTGAAGCAGTTCCACTATTATCAGCATAAGAACCAATAACACCGCCTGAACTATAATATGTATATAATCCACCTGTTGATGATATAAATGCTGATAAACCGCCTGTAACTACATTATAGGATGAATTTACACTACTTAAAAAGGTAGCTGCTCCTGTTGAGCCTATGGATAATCTATTTGTAGTATTAGTTGCAAAGTTTAAAGTATTTGCAGCACTTAAGTACATTCCGTTTGTAGGTACTGTTGCACCACTTGGAATAAAAGCAGTAGCAGTCACCGATGAACTAAAGGTAGCTGCTCCTGTAACATTAAATGTTCCGTTTACATTTAGCTTATAACCACCTGTTGTTGTACCTATTGATGTATCTCCTGCCATATAGTTAGCAGCAGTACCGTTCATAAATAGATTCCATTGGTTTGCACCTGCTGCAATATCTCCTCTAAAACCTTGAGTAGTTGATGAACCGCTTAAACTTGATAATGCTCTAAATCCAAAAACAGAAGAACCTGTTAAGTTACCTGTCATAAATGCGGTATTACTTGTTATTGTACTACCTGCACCTGTTGAAGCGTGTGAACTAAAATAATGTACAATGTCAGTAGAAAATGAAGCAGCAGCAGTCTCTGAATTAGTAGAAAATAAATAAGCAGTAACAACATCTGATTGTATGCGACCTTCTGAAGATATACCTCTTGAAGTAGTTGCACCTGTTAAATTCTTATTTACTCTTAAATTATATCCTGCTAAACTTGTACTACCTATACCCAATGAACCTGCCATATAGTTGTTAGCAGTACCATCCATATATAAGTTCCAATTATTTGTAGCAGATGCAATTTGCCCTCTGAATCCATAATTTGTTCCTGCTCCTGCTAAAGTACCTGCAGCGTGAAAACCCGTTTGATTACTAACTGTACTACCTGCTCCAAAACTTCCTTGTGAAGCAAAATAGTGTGTTAAATTTGCTAATGTAAAAGTAGTAGCTTGTGTTTGTGCTAAAGTTCTATTGAAATAAGCTATTGTTGTTACATCTGATAAAATTAATCCATCTTGCATTATACCATAAGACGTAGCTGCACCTTGTAGGTTTTTGCTTATATGCAAATTATATCCTGTTAAAGCAGTAGTAGCAATACCTAATGCACCACTTGAAATATTTGTATTAGAACCTAAACTAATTAAAGAACCTGTATCTGTAATATTACTATTACCTATTGTAGATGCACCTGTGAACTTAGGTAAAGTGTTTGTTGTACCTGTTCCTGTTATTGGGTTAGTTAATACTGACTGATATTGAGGAATGTTTAATACTCCTGTTGTATTATCATAAGTAGCTGCACCACTTGTACCTGTTGTGGTCAAGCTAATTGCAGCTCTTGCTCTACTATCTAAGTAATATAAATTAGTTACTTCTGGTATATTAGCTGTGGTTAAACTCACCGCACCCGTAAATCCATTAACTGAACTTACTGCATCCGTATTATCTACTTTATCCCATGTAGAGCCATTAAATATAGCCCAATCACCAACTTTCCAATCGGTAATACCATTTAAGTTGGTAGAACCAGCTACATCTACTATGTAATAGTACCCCTTAGTTCCAACAGAACTTGTTAATGTAGGGGTATTTGTAGATGCGTTCCATACCCCTTGATAAGTAACACCACCTACCATTCCTGATATTTGGTTTTGAACCTTACCAAAAGCCTGTAATATAGAATCAGTAGCAGCAATAGTGCCACCACCTGTTAAATTTAATCCTGTAAGCAGCTTACCTGTAACCGCAGAAGTATTTAAAGTTACACTAGCACTTCCGGGTCCTGAAGCAGTAGCCTCTCCCGTTAATGCAGTTATATAGCTTCCTGCTGCCTGTTTGCTATTAAAAGTATTCCAATCGGTAGAACTCAAATAACCATCGGTAGATGTAGTCGCCTGAGTAATACCTATAGTTCCTGTAGAAGTTATTGTACCGCCAGTAATCGGTCCACTTGTACCAATGCTAGTAACAGTTCCTACAGACCATGTTCTGTTTGTAGAAATATCGTAAGTAGTTCCGTTTATTGTAATTGTAGTAGCTGCATTTGCAGGGGTATATCCTAAAACAGTTGCAATACTTTTATTTTTCCAAAGTTGTGTTGAACTTTCATAGAACAAACCTTGATTGTTAACCACAGATGAAATATACACGTTGTGTAATTCATCAAGCTCCCAGCCATTCATCACCTTTACATAGATACTACCGTGATTAGCGTGTGCGTATTCTACGTAACCCATCACTACGATATGCCCTGTAGCACCTGTTGGTTTTACATTTGTTAAAGCACCAGCAGTAGTTGGGCTTAAATATAAAACATCACCATCAGCCCAAGTTTCACCTTGTAATGAACCTGTAGTATCAATATCCAAAAGCTGACCCACGGTCATGATAAATCCTTCCTGATTGGTAGCAATTGTTTCAGTTACCAATCCAATAGTATCAGCACTATTGTTATCATTATTAGCCTGTGCATAAGCAACAGCTAATCTTTGTCCTTGTGCACCACTTACCCTTACAGCAGCATAACCAGCTTTTGTTAAAGTAGTATTTGGTGTAACTTTATTTACAACTCTAGCTACTAAATCAACGCCATTTTTTAAAATAACATTACCGCCTTTTAATGTAGTTTCACTACTTCCAATAGTATTATTCCATCGAGTAGTTCCCACCGCAGCAGTTCCTGTTGGAGATACATCAAGTGTTAATTGTCCAGCTTTTAATTCATATTCACCTAGGTTAACATTCGCAGTAGCTCCTGTATATGGAACATATCCAGAAAGTGCGCCACTATAATTAGGAATATTTAAAGTTGTTCCTATTAAAGTTGCTGCTCCACTTGAACCAGTTGTAGTAAGTGTTATTGTTCCTTGCTTAGAATTAAATGTACTCCAATCAGCAGAGCTTAATAAACCTCTATTAGTTGCAGATGAAGTTGGAATATTTAATGTAATACTTCCACTTGTAGTAACGGGACTATTCGCAACATTCACATCAGTCCCTGTAGAACCAACTGTTAATCCAACACTTGTTACCGTACCTGCATCAGTTGCTACTTCTACAATACCATCTACGGCCTTTAATACACCGTTTAAATCTTTTATCTTAACATCACCGGTAAAAAAACCTTGTATTGCCATTTTAATATTTTTTTATTAGATAACTAATATTCTCACAAACTCTCCAGTTTGGAACGGAACAGTTGATGCAACAGTTAGTACTCCGGTATTAGTATCCCATCTAACTTGATTTCCTGTTGGAACTCCACTAAATATAATTTCACCAACATCAATACCACCTCTACTTGCATAAAGAAGAACTTTATCAATTGCTTCAGAGAATGTAATTGTTGTAGAACCTCCGCTTGCAAACTTAGAATATTGCTCAATAGTTCTTGTAGAACCTCCGCTACTTGGATTAACAACGATACCGCCTGTGCCGATAATTCCTTCTGCTTCATAAGCATAACCACCGCACATTCCATATACGTACTCTGTAAAACCAACAAGGTTGATGCCCGTGTAATTCACATCATCAACCCACTCTAAAATATCAGCTTCCATTTGCAATTTCTTAGGTAAATTCAAATCTGTTTCTTTACCTAATTCAATATCTCTTATTGCTAAAGATGCTGAAACTTTTGCTATATCAATAACATCTGCTGTAGTTGGCATTAGTAAACTAATTTAGGATTGTCAATAATGTATTTTGCTTTATTCAAACTTAATTGCGCAATAGCAATACCTGCACCTAATGAAATTGCATCATCTGCTGCACGGATATAAGTATTTAAAGCAAACTTTGTAGAAAGCCAATTATCGCCGTCCAATCTTTCAGGAGTAGATATTTGAGCTTTAGATAGTTTAGCATTATAAATTTTTGCGTACGTAGAAAAACAATACGTAACAGTCTTGCTATATAGCACATTTGAGTTATCCCTCCATTCAACAGTGATGTTCAATGCATAATCTTTATCTAATACGTTAAAACTAATTGTGTTTCCTGTAGCTAATGACCATACTTCATAGTTGGTGGTTGTACCACTTTCAACTAAATAAGTACCATCTGATTTCTGCATATATACCCTTCTGGTAGTGATAGCAGCATCAGAACCTGTACTTGTATCATCTAATATCAATAAATTAGGCGTTGATATAACCTGAGAGGCGGCGAAATTTTGTGTAAACGGCATAATAAAAAAGTTTACCAAAACTACCAAAAAAATGTTAAATAATAAAAAAAGCCCTACTTTTTTATGGTAGAGCTTTTTATTATAATTTAATTAAATTTTAAGCCTTAGCTAACTCACTTAATTGCTTCTCGATATTGGCAAGAACTTCTTTACCATTCTTTGCAGTTTGGATAAATTGAGTCAATGCATCTGTTACATTTCCTCTGTCTTGTTTAGAGATTGTAGTGATTTCTTGAGAGCCAATTGAAACCTTGCCGGTAGCCATATCAAATGAAATAATCTCATTATCTAAGCCTTGTCTTACGGCTGATTTAATATCTTTAGAAGGGTCTGTATAAACTTTTAAGAACTCGTCTGGCTTAGAGCGAGCAAAGTTTGCAACCTCAGCTAAAATCACTTCATCATCAGTAAATTCATTCCAGTTAAGTGCAGCTCCAATTTTACGAGCTTCTGCTGGCTTCATCTTAGAAATAATACCAATTGCTTCTTTTAGGATTTCAAAACCTTGAAGTGCCTTTTGGCTTGATTTTCTTTGATTTACAACACCAAAAAGTGGCGCTTTACTAGCATCTCTTGCTTCTCCTAAAACGCTATCTCTGTTGTAGTTACTAATCATAAGGTACTCATAAAGCTCCTCATCTTTTTGATTACCACCTACTAATGCGAAACGACCTGTGAATTGGAATCCACCTAAGCCATCGCTAACACCCGGCATAAAGAATCTTTCCTTGCCCGGCTTTTCACCATCCCACCAATCAGCTACTACCACATCTACCCATGCATCTTTACCTTGTTTAGCTAGATAAGGGTCTTTAATCCTATCTCTAGTAGGGATGTTTGCTTTTGGATAAAGTAATGGGTTTCTTTGTCTTTCTTTCTCATCTGGGTCGTTATTTTTAACCCCCGTAAGCATTTCAAAAGTTACAGATTGACCCGGCTCTAGTGGCGGAATCGCTCTTTTTAAATCTTCTGAAATTCCGTTGAATTTTCCAACAACTTGCATATTTGTGTTTTTTTGGTTTAAAATTTAGGCTACATGAGCCCATTTAGTTCCTTTTATAATTTTTTGAACGGTAGTTTTACCTATATCAAACATCAAAGATAAATCCCATAGTGAAAAATTACCACTTTTATACAGCAATTTTATTGCCAAAACCTTTTTTTCATCCAAAATGGCATTTTTTCTTTCGGTTCCTTTTAATATTTTTAATTTTCCTGCCTCAATTGCGTGTTTTGCATTTCTGCTATGGTCGCACCATTCTAAGTTTTCTGCCCTATTATCAGACCTATCACTATTTAAGTGATTTACAATCTTGAATTTTTCTGGATTTGGATTATCAACAAAAGCTTTGGCAACTAAAACATGAACATTTTGCATCTTTTTAATTCCATCTTTCTTAAAAGACACTACTTTGTATCCATGACTATTACTTCCAGTTACAATCTTTTCTTTAGAAACTCTCATGCCCTTACTATGTCTTAATAATCTAGGAAGCATTTTTACTCTCCCTAAATTACTTACTTCATAATAACCATCATACAAATCACCCTTCACGCCTAATATTGGCTTCCAAATTTCTTGTTCCATGTATCTTTGATTTATGCAAATATAATAAAAGGGGTGGAAAAATCCACCCCAATTATCATCAAAATTAAGATAAAACTTGCTGACGCAAAAAGTGCTGAACTCCAAGTACCTCGAGCCCCTGCGCAGTTGTCCAAGAACAAGTCCAGTTCATTGCATCTCCGTTAGGATTTACTGGAGAAATTGCACCGCTATGGATTTCACCAATCATATCGTTACCGAATTTAGTTTGAGCTGGTACGTATCTTACACGCATTGCTGAATCATAACCACCACCTTGTACTTTAACACGGTTGTTGTAAGGAACATAGTATGCACATTTGTTAATTACAGTTTGACCGAATAATACTGGTTGGTCTTGGATTGGCATAGCCATGTAGTTAAGGGTGAAACCACCGTAACTTACTTTGTCTACTTGTAAATCAAGTTCTTTACCGTCAACAACGATACGAACTGATTGTACGCCAGAAGAACCTAACGCCTTCCAATAGGTGTCATGAGCTCTCTTAACTGCACTTGAACCGAATACTAAATAATCTTTAGGAGATTTAGCTGCGATAAGTGTATCAAGAGCATCATCAATGTTTGCTTTTTGTACTGTACCTAAAGTACCGTTAACGATTGTGTTACCGTACATCTCGATGTATTTGTTTAAACCACGAGTTGTTTGTACTGGTCCACCACCATCGCTACCAGAAGTATTACCATCAGTAAGGATAGGGTTAGTATCACTGAAAGTAGTAACTGACATATCACCAGCGATGAAAGCAGCGTTGATTTTACCTTTAAGTAAAATTGCTTTTTCAAGGTGGTCTTTAACGATAAATTTGTTTTGACCGTTAAATTCAACTTCAATAGTTGCAGCGTTTTGAACGTCTGTAATTTTTGAAATTTCACGGAAGATTTGGTACTTGTTAGTGTACTTAGTTAAACCGAAACGTAAGTTAGTTTGGCTTACTGAGTTTTCACCAACAGCTACTGAGAATAAAGATAATTTATCGCCAGCAGTTAAAGTCATGTTAGCACCAGATACAGATTTAATGTATACGGTATCAACACCTGAAGTTGTTACAACATTTGTAACGATAGCAGAGATAGCACCAGTTGGAACTAGAACTAAATCATCCTTACGTGCTTGACCAGAAGTCGCAGTAGTACAAGTAAAGTTGATAGAAGTTGTACCAGAACCATTTACAGTACCACCAGTTGTATCAAGAAGTTTGAATAAAGCTTCGTTTACAAAAGTGTAATAAATAGGTTGACCAGTCATGATAGGCTTCTTTCTGTCGCCTAACCATAAAATGTCTGTTAAAGCATCATCGTTCTGAATATCAGTAACGAGCTTGTTAATCTCTCTCGTGTCTAGCACAGGGTCAATTGCGCTGACGTAGGCTTTGGTAATGTTACCTAAATTGTTTGCCATTTTAAGTCTTTTTAAATTTTTTTAAGTAAAAGTTTTTAATTTTTACCTGCCTAATGTGCTCACTTTAGCTCTTGAGCCAAAAGCTTCGCCTAATGATTCATTGGGTTGGGCAGGTGCACTACCAACAGGTCTGCGTGCGTTTTGTCCTTCTTCAATGATAGCTTTCAATCCCAATGACTTTCCATAATTCACAAGGTCTTTCTCATAGTTTGGATTGAGAGCGACTAATGCAATTTTTTGCAATTTAGCCACATCTGGAATAAGCTTTGCTGGGTCCGCCTCTTGCGGATTTACAGAAATCGCTCTTTGCCACTTTTCTCCATCCAACGCTACTGCCATTAAATTTTCAGGTTTATCAATGTTAAAATTGAATTTGCCATTATCTCCTAAATCAATCGCAACTCTTTTGCTTTCTAGTAAGGATTTCGTAGCATCATGTTCCCTGAAAAACTGGAGAACTTGTTGTTGTTGTTCTGCAAGAAGTCGCTCTTGTTCTGCATATTGAAGCTGGCTGTCCACCTCTTGTGGCCTACTAACTTCCGGTATACGGAACTGTTGCTGTTCTTGTATTCTCTTTTGTCTAACTAATTCTGCATCTGCTTCTAGTTGAATTAATCCAACTTCTCTATCTTCATCAGACGCAAAATCAGTTTGCTTATATCTTGCTTGATACAATTTCTCAATCTTATCATCTGTAAGATTAGGATATTGTAATTTTAATTCATCAAATACTAAATCGGTATGAGATACATTGTTCCAATCAAAAGCTTTAGCTTCAAGGAACTTATAGGCATCTCCACCATTTTTTCTAAATTCTGCGAAATCAGCAACAAATTCATCGTAACCTAATTCTTTTAAAATCTCTTTAGGGTCAGACTTTTTTAATTGCTCTTTCCAATCAGTTACTTGAACCTGTGCAGATGACTGAGCTTCAGTAGAAGTTTCTTCATCCGGCTCATCACCAAAATTGGGCATAGAAAATGCTGTTACATTTTCTTCAACCTGAGTTTCTGGCTCTGTTACAACTGTAGAAGAAGATTCTTCATTAGTTGCTACCGGTTCTGCACTTTCAGCTTGAATAGGTGCGGCAGGCTCTACAGACTCATCTTGAGGCATAGGGATACCGGTACTCATTCTATAAACTGGTTTTTGTTCTTGTGGTTGTTCTTGTTCTAGTTCTGACATAAGTGTGTTTTTCGTTACGAAAATAATAAAATTTAGTTAAAAAAATAAATTTATTTAATTTTTTCCCATTCCCTTATCAAAGAATAAAATCTCTTTGTTTTCTTCAGCTATCTTATACTTAGCTAATAAATCACCATACTCACCAACAGCTTTTCTCTGAATTTCCATAAACTGCAATAAAAATTGAGCTACTACACAATCTTCTTCCTCTGCCATTTGATAGAATTTTTTATATTGATTATAAACTTCTAATTCAGTTTCATAACCAATTTCTAATGAATCGCCAAGTGTATTTATTTTATCGGTAATTGCATCAATCTTAGGAACGTCCGCACAGTCGCCCATGTCGTTCATAAACTCAACAATCATTTGATAATGGGTTAACTCCTCTGCGCTTTCTGCTAAAAAATACTTTTGAGTACCAAATAATCCTAATCTTTGTAATTGATTAGCTAAGCTTTTCCACAAGTTAGATTGGTATAGTTCTACGTACAGAGCATCCTGTAGACCCTTTCTCATTTTACCGCTAAGTAATGATTTAACTTCCATCTTATTTTTATTTTTTATTATTGTTAACTGTTATTTTAGCTTCTGCTGAAATTCTTTGAGCAATAACTTTTGCATCACTTTGAATCTTAGCTTCCTGAATATCGCTTTCTTTTTTACCCATTTGGATAATATAATCCCACTGCTTCTCAGCATTTATCTTAGCAATATCTACATCTAATTGAGTTTGCAAAGTAATTCTTCTCTCTTGTTCTGCAACTTGAGCTGCCTGAGCATTACCTTGCGTTTGCTGTTGAATCTTTTGTAATTCATACTGCTGCATTTGTTCTCTGCGCTTTTTGATTCTGTAAGCCAAAATCATAGAAGCCATTTTCAAATTACGGCAACTCATTACTAAAATCTTATCTTCAGGCTCAATCAAACCTTGAGAGTCACGAATATTTAATTCCTGAATCAGTTGCTGTCTTTCATAATCTTGAGGCGCATCTTCAATGAAAATACCAAACTCATGAATAGATAGATTAGGATTGATTTGTAAAAACTTAACTGTTTCTTCACCTAAAGCTTTAGCTACACCTTGAACCTTACCTAGCTTAACAGCTATCTGAACTTTTGCAACAACTGCATCTGCTAAAGATTGAATCAACTGTTTATCTGCAAAGCTTAATAAATAAAGTGCATTATTTGTGCTTTCCATTGCTGCATTTGCAACAGGAACTAAAGTTCTTGCATTAGGAGTAGAACCATCTGTCAATTCATTCAATCCAGATACTTGACGCATTAAATCAATAGTACGCATTAAGTCATCATACAATTGTCCGAATACAGCTAACTGACCTGAAGCTTCAATACTTACTGGCTTGTAGTTAGGGTTTTGGCTTAATAAATCTGTTGAACGATAAGGAACAACAAAGTTTGAGAAAATGAAATCCATAACTTTAGTAGGATTCATTTTTTCTCCACCACCACCAAAGTCAACACCTTCAAGTGCATTAAGGTCAATATTGATTAAATACGGAATAAGCTTATTAGCCATGTTCTGTAATCTAAACCAAGCTAAACAAGCCTTATCTTCTAACGGAATAAGTCTTTCTGTAACACCAGCAAAACGCATCTTATAGAAGTTCCAAGCATATAACTGAATATTCAATTGAGTATCCCACCAAGATGATGGTTTTCTGATTTGGTTTTCAGACATTCCCCAATCATACATGAAATCAGTCATTACAACCCACTTACACTTGTAAACAACCTTTTTGGTTACAGGCATAAAAATAGGTTCTGCTTGACCTTTGCTTTCAGTTTGACTCATTGGCTTATTAAATTCAGCTTCTAATGAACCTAATTGATTAACGGCCATTCTTGATGCAGCCTGATATTTAGTTTTACCAAATCTTATATTACCACGACCATCTACTTCTTCTTTGTAAGTATAATCGTTCCATGATAAAAATTCAAAATCTAAAACTAATATTTTAAATCTATTCCAATATTTAGAATAGTCGGTTCCGTACATAAAGTTTGATGGATTACCAAATCTTCCTGCAACAGAAGTAACC
>Ga0247723_1002064_pt1 | contig 11057 bp, 7 predicted proteins | sample MSEWelMarce5H_FC_FD_189079 | JGI IMG/M metagenome (GOLD analysis project Ga0247723, IMG submission 189079) | Subsurface sediment microbial communities from gas well in West Virginia, United States - MSEEL Well Study Marcellus 5H_FC | ecosystem: Environmental > Terrestrial > Deep subsurface > Rock...
TTCTGATTCACAGCGCAAGGCTGCTGATACTAGAACTCGTATTGCTAACTACTACGTTACATCCTCTGACCTACAGGTTCAGATGTACCAAGGTGCTGACTGGTTTAACACCTACGGTATGTTGCCATCAATTATTGAAATGGATTACGAAACAAACAATCCTCGTATCCGCTTATTAAACCCTTGGGGTGTATATCCAGAGATTGATCGTTTTGGTCGCACAGTTTCTTTAACACAGGTTCTATCAACTGATGCTGAAACATTAGCAGCACAGTACCCAGAGTTTGCATCCCAGATCCTGCCACAAAATACTTGGCAACAAGGATCTCCTCTAGTAAGTATGGTTCGCTACCACGATAAAGATCAGGATATGATCTTCCTACCAGAGCGTAAGAACTTAGTTCTATCTAATCTTCCTAATCCAGTAGGTAAGTGTTTAGCAAATGTGGCTATGCGCTCATCTTTAGATGGCGAAGCTCGTGGTCAATTTGATGACATCTTGTCAGTACAACTAGCCCGTGCTCGTTTTGCAGTATTACAGATTCAGGCTGCTGAGAAATCTATTCAAGCACCTATTGCTATTCCACAAGATGTACAAGAACTTGCTTTGGGACCAGATGCAATTATGCGTTCTGCTAACCCACAAGCAATTCGCAGAGTTCCACTAGAACTACCTAACGGTGTATTCCAAGAGTCAGGTGTACTAGAGCGTGAACTTCGTATGGGTGCTCGTTATCCTGAAACTCGCTCAGGAAATATTGATGCCTCTATCGTTACTGGTCGTGGAGTTCAAGCATTGCAAGCAGGCTTTGATACACAAATCAAAGCAGCACAAGCACAGTTTGCTCGTCTATTTACAGATATGGTTTCTCTCTGCTTTGAAGTAGATGAGAAGATCTTTGGTTCAATGACCAAGACAATCAAGGGCGTAGATGACGGCACACCATTTACAATGAAGTACATTCCATCTCGTGATATCAAGGGTGAATACGCTGTTGATGTTCGTTACGGAATTATGTCAGGTATGGACCCTAACCGTGCAATCATTGCACTTTTACAAATGCGTAGCGATAAGTTAGTTTCCCGTGATTATGTTCGCCGAGAAATACCAATGGAGTTAAATGTTACACAAGAAGAACAAAGGGTTGACATTGAAGAAATGCGTGATTCTCTTCGGGTTGCTGTTGCTCAGTATGCACAAGCTATACCCGCTCTTGCCTCGCAAGGTCAAGACCCAACTCAAGTTATCACTCGCATCGCTGAAGTCATTGCTGGCAGACAAAAAGGATTGCAACTAGAAACAATTATTGAAAAGGCATTTGCTCCGGCTCCAGCGCCTGAGATGCCACAACAACAAGTTCCAGTAGCAGGTGCGGCCCCCGCCCCTGCCTCGCAGCCTACTCCAGAACAACAAAGCGGAGCGGCCCCTGCTGCTGGCCAAGCCAAACCAGACATAGCACAACTACTCGCCTCTATTGGCGGAGCAGCATAATAGGGAGGTGAACAATGAATAAAGGATCACGAGCAAAGGCAGTTGAAGCAAAGCCAACTGAAGGCAAGAACAAGCCAGCAGGTAAGGCAGGTGGCAAGGTGTTTTTCGGATTTACACCAGCAGGCCGCAAAGGAAAGTCAGCAAAAAAGGGTTAATTATATTAACGATAGGAGCACTGGGTGGATCAAGATAACAATCTTCAGCGCCCAGTGCGTTCCTCAGATTTTTTAGTAATCATTTCAGGATTCTTTTTAAATTTAATAGCAACACTAGAAACACTTGCAGAAGATCTGCACCAATTATCAATTTATCATTCAACACAAAAAAACCAAGAGGCTAAAGTGTGGCAAGAGTTCACACAAGATCTAGAAACTTTGAAGGAGGACTAAATGGCAGAGAAAGTTCCACTAGCTGGAGTATCTGGCCCAGGCAAGTTCTCAGTAAGAGAAGACTTACCACCATCGCAAAATTATGGTGACAGAAAACAAATGCAAGAAGATATTGCTGGTGCTTCAACAACAGTAGAACCTGCTGCTAAACCAGAACCATTAACTGGATTATTTGCTCCAACACAACGCCCTGAAACTCCAATCACTACTGGAATAGCAATGGGTGAAGGTGCAGGACCTGAAGCATTAATGATGAATCAAGGTGCTGCTGCTGAGAAGTTGTCAGACACATTAGCCAAAATGATTCCTTATGATGAAACCGGCGAAGTAGCAGTTCTTTACCAGCAGGCTTTAGCAAGAGGTCAATAGTGGCTGATGCTTTAAACACTTCATCTTTTTCAGCAGGCTTATCTCCAGCAGAGAAGAAGAAGATTGACGATCTACGTAAAGTATTAAACGTTCATCGTGAATTATCTAATCTTCCATCTGATGTAGCTAAGAAGGTTGTAACTAGTTATACACCTGAGCAACAGAAGTCTTTAGTTGATGTTGCCGGTAATGAAGATCCTACAATTGCACCAAAGCGAGGATGGCTTGGAACTGCCTGGCACTACACAGGTGGTCAAGTTGTTAACGCTGGTGGTCAATTACTTAAAGGTCTTAACTATGTATCTGATCTTTCTACTCAAGCAGCACGTACTGGTTTAATTGCTCTTGAAGAAGGTAAGTCACTAGGTAAGGCTTGGGATGAAGCTGGTATTAGTGGTGAGAAGAAGTTTAACGAAAATCGTTTAGAAAATGCTCGCCGTAAATTTGGCGCAGATGCAGTAGATGTTGCTGTGCGTATCTCTGGTGGCGAAACCCCAGATCAGATCGCCAAGGATGCAACTCCTGCACAACTTAAATATCTATCTTTAGCAGATAAAACACAAGGCTCTCAAGAAGAGCGTGATCTTTTTCAAGATACTTTAGATGCAGTAAGTGCAGCAAAGTATTCTCCTGGTAGAGCAGTAGCAAATCTAGTTGATGCTGTTATTCCTGGCGATCTATACAAAAACGGATTCTTTTATAAAGGTATATCTGGTGCAGTAGATGCTGCTTACCGTATCTTTGCAGATCCATTACTAGTCGCTGGCAAGGCAAAGCGTTTATACGATGTACAAAAGTACGCACTAGATGTAGTAGTTGGTAATAAGAAAGTTGCTGAAGTATTTTCAGAGCCAAAGGTTGCAGCCTTTTGGGATGAGTACGGTGCATCACTGGAGAACTTACGTAAGGCTAAAAAAGCTAAAGATACTCCTGCTCAAGTTGCCGCTCAAAAGCGCCTTGAGATACTGGCACCTGAATTAGGACCAGATGTAATTAAGAGCTTCAACTCAGTTGAGGTTCCAATATCTAATGCTATTACTGCTAAGGCTTTCTTTGAGAACGCTAAGCAAGTAGATGAAATGATGAAAGGCCAAATTGGTCGTAAGCGAGTATTGATTCCTCGTATGACTGCTGGCCGTAAAGCAAGAGTTAACTTCCTAACCACTGCTAATAAAGTATTTGATATGGATCGTATTGGTCCAGCCCTTGTAAGTAATACTTACTTTGGTGGAAATGCTACAGATGACGGCATTGCTCAAGCATTTATTGATGGCAAAGAAGAGATCGTAACTGCAGTTAAGGCTAATATGAAGCCTAAGGCAACTGCTCGTCTATCTACTGCTCAGATTGCTTATCGTATTGATAAGTTAAAGGCTAAGTTTACAGTTGCTCCATTATTTAAAGATGATGTATTTGATGTAACTGCTAAAGATGCTTCAACTCAGATCTATCGCTTGGCTCGTTTAGCACTTCCTCAAAAGGAATCTAAACTAATTGCTACAGCATTTGACTCTATTGATGATACTGCTCGCCGTAAAGATGTATTTTATGGATTGTGGTCAACTATCGCAGAGGCTCGTGGTCTTAACGCCACAGAGCCAGGACAACTTATTGTTCGTAGACTAACAGGCAAGGGTCAAGCAAAGTTTGCTGTTACTCGTAATGGAGAAAATCCAGCACAGGTTGGTAAAGAACAACTAGGTCTTATTGTTTCAGATCTATCTTCTTCCGTTACTGCTCCTAATATCATTGATATTGATCGTGCTGCAGCTCGTAGCACATTAGTGCAGAAGATGCTTGGTCAGGCTAATAAAGACTGGGTAGATAAGATGACAGCAGGATGGTCATTCTTGACTCTTGCTGGACCTCGTTATGCTCTTCGTAATGCTACTGAAGATCTAATGGTTAATATTGCTATTGGTCAATCTCCTTGGGGAGTTGCTAAAGCAAGATTATTATCTACTAGATTAAACACCGCTAGAGGTGTAGGTAAAGGTTTAACTAAAGGCGAGAAGCGAGCAGCCAATCCACTTGGATCTGCCCTACGTATTCTCAACAAAAAAGAAGCAGATAAGTTTGCTTCAGAGATAGCAGGTCTAGACGATAAGATCAATACTACTCGTAAAGAGATTGCTTCTCTAAAGAAGACTCTTGCTGTAGAAAAAGATCCAAAGAAGGTTGCTACTATTAAGCAACAAATCAAGGATCTATCTGCCACAACTAAGGGTGGATCTGTATATCAGACTCGCTTAATCTTTGCTCGTGCTTTAAATGAAGGTAAGTTAAACAGAGCATTTGCTAAGTTAGGCAGAGGACCTCTTAATAAAGAAGAGTCAGAATTGCTGGCTGATCAGATTATTAATGGTGATCTGGATAACGCATTAGCTGATGTTATTGAAGCAAGCACTAACTTTGCTGTAGGTAATGACTACATATCTTCTGCTAGAGAGTTTACAAAGAAACACGGTGTTCGTAGCGTTTCTCTTAAAATAGAGGCTCCTACAAACTATCGCCGTGTTAAAGGTGCTACTGGATATAAAGAAATTCCAGTTGCAGCACAGGATGAATCATCTTTAATTGCCTGGTTACTTCGTATCTCCTACTACTCAAATGATGAGTTGGGTGCTATTGCTGTAGCAAACCTTGATGACAAGGCAAAGGCTATAGCAGGAATTAAGAAGTGGTTTGTTGATAATCCTGAGACTGCTAAGCAGTTCCGATTCCAAACACTATCCAGTCAAGATGAACACGCTGAGGCTATATATAACTCAGCACGTCAGATATTTGAGAAGCAAGATCCAAATCAATTAAACTTAGATCTATTAAATAAGATCCGTTCTATTGATGAAGAAACTGGAGAGTATGTAATCTCCGGTAAGTTATCTTTAGATGACCTAACTCTTCCTGAAGAGGATCTTCCTCGCTATGTTCTTGGACCACAATTAGTACCAGTATCTGATACTGATAACTACACAACTTCCTTAATGGAAAAAGGCTGGACTTGGCTTGGTATGTCCAACGCTCGTATGTCTAGAGAGCCTATTGTTCTTGCTGAGATGATCCGTATGCGCCAACAAATGCGTAAGAGTGGATTTGAAGATGCCTTTATCCAAGCACACTTAAAGGATATAGATCCAAAAGATCTAAAGAAGGTTGAATCAGCTACTTTAGTTGCTAAGAAAAAGATAGCAGAGATCGCTGAAGAGCGAGCAACACTACAAACTTTAGCTTATGTGGATAATCCACTTATCAGAAGCCAACTTGCTTTCTCTGTTCGTAACTTTGCACGTTTCTATCGTGCTACTGAAGACTTCTATCGCCGTATTTATAGAGCAGTTCGCTACAATCCTGAGTCAATTCAGAAAGCAGCGTTAACTTATGAAGGTATTACTCACTCTGGTTGGGTACAAAGAGATGATCAAGGTGAGCCTTACTTCATCTACCCAGGTATAGAGCCTGTATATCGTGCAGTTCAAACTGCATTACAAGGTTTAGGCGTACCAGCAGAGTTTAAGACTCCTCTTCCAATACAATTTGGTGCAAACTTTAAGATGATCACGCCATCTTTGAACCCTGAGTCTTGGGTACCAACATTTGCTGGTCCACTATCAGGCGTATCAGTCAAGGTTCTATCTAATATCGTAGATATTTGGAACCCTGGTGCTGCAGATACCATTACTCGTTTAACATTAGGTAAGTATGCAGAAGATCAACCTATGGTTTCTGCTTTCTTACCAGCGCATATCAACCGTTTATACGCAGCAATGGATCGTGATGAGAGAGATTCTCAATACGCATCAGCTTGGCGTAAAGCAGTTACTTATCTTGAGGCATCCGGTAACGGTATTCCAAAGAAGTACGAGATGGTTAATGGTGTTGAAACATTAATACCACCATCAGATGCTGAGTTAGAAGCGTATCGTTTAAAGGTTAAGAACACTACCATTGGTATTCTTGGAACTCGCTTTGTATTAGGTTTCGTAGTACCTGCTTCACCTCAGGTTCAGTTGAAATCAGATATGACTGACTGGATGAGAGATTCAGGCAGAGCAAACTTTAAGCAGGCTTGGAACAAATTACTAGATCAATATCCTGGTGATTATGACGGTGCAATGGCCAAGTGGGTTGAATTATATCCTAACCAAATCCCATTTACTGTAACTGAATCAGAGCGTAGAACTGTTGCTCCATTCCGTTATGCAGAAGAGTCTGGTGCTTTCGTTGATCAGAACCCTGATCTATTTCAAAAGTACCGTCAAGGTGCAGCTTTCCTAATACCTCACAAGTCAGGCTTCTCTTGGGATGCTTATAAGACTATGACCGATATTGGTCTACGTCAGAATAAGCGAGTAGAGGAGTATCTACGAGAGGTACAAACAGCAGCAGATTTACAGACCTACTATGCTCGTAAAGAACAGTATGAGAAGGATCTAGAATCTGCAGGTATTGATTACACTCGCTCTAAATTACGCAAAGAGTTTACTGAATGGGCTGCCCTATTTAAAGCTGGCCGACCACTGGTTAAAGAAGAGTTAGCACAAGGTGGACAAAAGGCTGTTGAACGCCTAAGTGCATTAGATGATCTAAGCAATATGCTTGAAGATCCTACTGTAACTGTACGCCCAGAAACTCAAAGAGGTTTAAAAGCAATGCTTGATCTTTACAATAAGTATAAAGATGAGCAAGCCAGATATGACAGATTTAGCGGTTCATCATTCCTTGCATCTCTATCTAAAGACAGAACCATTAAGGAAATGAGACAACTTGCTTTGTTTAATGAAAACACACAAGCAGCATACGATGTACTATTCGGTAGATTGTTAGGGGAGTAAATTGGCACAAAGTTTAAAAACATACCTAAGCAATAGAACTGACGTTCAGGGTGCTCGTAGAAAATTACTAGAAGTAACCGGTAGTTTTCAAACTGCTAAAAAGCAATGGGAGAATACTCCTAAGTCTGATCCTCAATACCAAGATATTCTTGCTGCATATAGAAAAGCTGAAGCAGAATACAACACTGCAGATCGTGCTAAAAGATTAGCAGAGTCTAATGCTCGTGTTGAGTACGATGCTATGACATCTAAAGAGCAAAACAAAAACATTGCTACTAAAGATGCTGAAATTCAAAAGCAAATTAACCTTGCTAGAGAGCAAGAGGCTAAATATACCGAGGCTGGTATTCCAGTACCAGCATCTGTTACTGCAGATATTAAGAGTTTAGAGGGCCAATTAAGCGGTGCTCCTAGAGGCACTGCTACAACTCCTACAGGACCTAGTGGTCCAACTGGTCCTACTCAACCAGCAGGATCTGGCAATGTTGCTTTAGATGTATTCTTAAAGAACTTAAATGCTCAAGGTCCTACTGCGATTAACCAGGTCAGAACATTACTAGGTCTTTCCGCTAATGGTAAAGTAGATGTTGAACTTATTAACAAAGCAACATCAGTTGAAACAGATCTTGCAAAAGTAGAAGAGATCACAGGCCCAGTAGACCGTCTTGAATACTATGCTCAATATAAGAAAACTGGTGGAGCAGGCGGAGCAGGTACTACTACAGTATCTATATCCTCACCTACTGAGGCTGCAGCCTATATCAATACAGCCTTTAGAACTCTATTAGGTCGTTACGCTACACCTGAAGAAATCACAGAACTAGCACCTAAACTAAATGCTGCTGAAAAGAAGAATCCAAGCAGAACAATAAATGGTGTATCTACCGGTGGTCTTAATAGAGATCAGTTCTTATTAGATATAGTAACTAAACGACCTGAATATCTTGAAAGAAAGAAATCAGCGCAAAGCCTGACAAGACAAGATCTTGCTTCTGTTGCTAAAGCAAATGGTTTGGATCTAGATAAGAACTTTGCTGGTCAAATTGACTCTTGGATTAAAAGAGTTGAAAATGGCGAAGATGCAGATATCTTTAAGAATCTTATTCGCCAAACAGCTAAGATTGGATTACCTGATAAGGTAGGTAAACTACTAGATGATGGCTTAGATTTAGAAGCAGTATATTCTCCATATAAAAATGCTATGGCCTCAACACTAGAGATTAATCCAGAAACGATTAACCTTAACGATGCAACACTTCGCAATGCTATTGGACCTGATAAGGAAATGTCTATCTACGATTTCCAAAGAGTCCTACGCAAAGATCCTCGTTGGCAATATACCAATAATGCAAGAGAAGATGTTTTCCAATCTGTCAATAAAGTCCTACAGGACTTCGGATTTCAGGGGTAATAATGGTTGATAATGCAGAAACCGCTAGAGAAAGAGCTATAGCAGCAAACGCTCCTAAGCCTACGACTCCTACTGGTAATAACTATGGAGCATTTTCAGAGCTACCTCTTTACCAATACAACACTTTATCTCAGCAAGATGTTACTGGACCAACTAAACCAGCTCTTACACCAGAACAATTAGCAGAACAGCAAGCAGCAAAACTTGCAACAGAAGCTGCTATGGCTAATCGTCAGTCAGCATATGATCTACTGATGGCACAGTTTGCCCAGTATGGATTAGGTTCATTAGTAGAACCATTAAAGGGTTTAATCCAAGAAAACATATCTCCATCAGAGTTTGCTGTCCGTTTACGTCAGACAGAACCTTACAAAAAGCGCTTTGCTGCTAACGCATCTCGTATTGCTAATGGACTATCAGCTTTATCTGAAGGTGCTTATATAGCGCTAGAAGATCAATATCAAAAACTAATGCGTAATTATGGACTACCACCATCTTATTACACAAAGGATTCAACTGGTAAGCAAGCAGGATTTGAATCTTTAATTAGCGGGGATGTATCTCCAGATGAATTAGAATCTCGTATTACTCTAGCGCAAAAGCGAGTTCTTGATGCAGATCCTAGTGTTAAGAAAGCATTAAAAGATTTCTATCCTGATATTAAGGATGCAGATATTCTTGCTTATACACTTGACCCTACTAAAGGTATGGAAGAGATCAAGCGCAAGGTGACTGCTGCTGAAATTGGTGGCGCAGCCCTTGGTCAGAAACTAGGAACTAGCGTATCTAGAGCAGAAGAACTTGCTCGTCTTGGTGTAACAGGTGAAGCAGCTCGTGAAGGCTATCAAACGATTGCTGATATAGCACCTCGTGGTTCACAACTTGCATCAATTTATGGAGAAGGACCTTACGGTCAAACAGAAGCAGAGCAAGAAATATTTAATTTATCTGGTAGTGCAGCAGCAGGACAAAAACGCAAGAAACTATCAGAACTTGAAAGGTCTGCATTTAGCGGACAAGCAGGAACAACAGCAGGAGCACTAAGCAGAGATAGAGCTGGCTCCTTTTAACTAAGGCCTGCCGTTAGAACCACCGGCCTAACGGAGAGATAACAATACCGGTAGTAGGAGCCATACAGATATCCCCGAACTGTATGAGGCCTGCGTAACTACAACGAATGGGAGATGGACTATGTCCAACTACGACTACGAGGATGATGACGACTTCACTACTGAAGACACATCAGGCAATGACCTTGTAAAGCAACTACGCAAAGCAGCTAAGCAAAAAGATAAAGAACTGTCTGAACTACGTTCACAGTTTGAAAACTTGAGCAAGGCTCAACGTGAGAGAGCAATCAAGGATGCCCTCGCAGCCAAGGGAGTTAATACGAAGATCGCTTCGTTTATTCCTTCGGATATAGACCCAACTGAGGAGTCTGTATCAAAATGGCTTGAATCAAACGCAGATGTGTTTGGTATTCAAACCGCATCAACCGAACAACCTAATATAGATCCTGCTCAAGCGGCAGCGTACAAACGGATGAACACAGCAACTGAGGCTGGCTTAACACCAGATCGCAGCACTGATGTGCTTCAGAAGTTAATGAACGCTAATAGCCGTGATGAGTTAGATCAGATTATTAGAGAGTCCGGAATCTAATCCTACTAACGAAAGGCACCTACAATGGCACTACCATCAGGTAGTTTCACTGGTACCGGTGATATCAGCAATTTAGTCAAAACCGCATATGATCAATATGTAAGAATGGCACTACGTTCCATTCCGGTAATGCGCTCACTTGCAGATGTTAAGCCAGTACAACAGGCAATGCCAGGATCATCAGTTGTATTCTCAATCTATTCTGACTTAGCAGCAGCTACTTCTACACTGACAGAAACAACAGATGTTTCCTCTATTGCTCTTGGTAACCCATCACAAGTTACCGTAACACTAAATGAGTACGGCTCAGCCGTAACAACAACTAAGAAGTTAAACCTAACTTCTTTCAACGATGTAGATGCAGCTCTTGCTGACATCATTGCATACAACGCTGCAGATTCTATTGACTCTGTAGTAGCATCAGTTCTAACTGGTGGATCAAACGTGCTTTACGCAGGAAATGCAACAAGCACAAACACAATTGATTCAGCAGATCTATTAACTGTAGCGGACATCCGCCAAGCAGTTACAGAACTACGCACCAACAAGGCTCTGCCTCGTCTAGGTGAGTTGTACGCAGCATACCTACACCCACGTCAAGCAGCCGACCTACGTTCAGAGTCAGGCACTGGCGGATTCCAAGATATTGTTAAGTACACAGACAATGTGTCAAAGACAATCATTCCTGGTGCAGTTGGTGTAATTGAGGGTGCTTTCGTTATTGAAACACCTCGTGTACCATTCGCAGCTAACACAAACTCACCAGCAGTAAACGTCTACAAGGCGGTTATTGCAGGTCGTGAAGCATTAGCAGAAGCTATGGGACAAGACATCAACACAGTAATCGGACCAGAGATTGATGCTCTGCGCCGTTTCCGTACCATTGGTTGGTACTACTTCGG
>Ga0247723_1002065_pt1 | contig 11056 bp, 17 predicted proteins | sample MSEWelMarce5H_FC_FD_189079 | JGI IMG/M metagenome (GOLD analysis project Ga0247723, IMG submission 189079) | Subsurface sediment microbial communities from gas well in West Virginia, United States - MSEEL Well Study Marcellus 5H_FC | ecosystem: Environmental > Terrestrial > Deep subsurface >...
CTGTGGAATTATGTAAATGGTTTGATGTTACACAGGAGTTTGCAAGACACACAATAAAATCATGGGAATCCACATTACCTATGGTTGTTAGTATACGTAATTCTACTAACCCCGACGTTTGGGTTGCTGATGCTGTTGTTTTTAATACCACAACATTGTAGTATTTATTCATATGAAGTATATCATCACGGAAGAACAATATGATAAATACCTTAATCAGAAAGCACTATTTTGGTTAAAGAGAAGGTTTGATTTGGTTAAAGAGGAATTGAAGGAAACCTTTGGTCATATGGAGTTTGATATCTGTAGAATCGATGATTACGAAAAATTCGAAAAGAAATTCTTCACTGTGTTAATGGATGGTCTCCATCCTTATTTTTATGATGACGAGAATATTGGTGATGTCGAATATGATACAATGTATGATCTATTAATGGATACATACTATGTTGATTGCACCGAGTTTTATTTTAAAGGTAGAGAGAAGTGCTAAATCTGTCGTTGTGTGGCTGGCGTTTAATCCCCAACCCCTTTTTTAATTATAAAGTATTTATCTCATATGAAATATATCATCACAGAATCACAACTGAACTTCCTTAAGGAACAAACAAGTTCCAATCTTACCACACCTGAACAAACTCTATTGGGTTTCTTAAATCGTTTCTTACAAGGTGAAAAAGGTGAGTTCGAAAATACTCCTGTGAATGATCTTAAAAAGACCATGTTGTTTAATAACAAAACAATATATCCTATGGCTCAGAAGTTATTGGAGAAAAAGAATACAGGTAAGAAAACTTATGATGATAAGACATTTAACGCTCTATTCATGGCAATGGATAAAGCTATTACCAAAGAACAAAGATATGAGTTCTTTAATGATGCAGCCAACCTTACTAACATAACCTATAACTCTCAGTATTAAATCTGTCGTTGTGTGGCTGGCATTATTCCCCCAACCCCCGCGTTAATTATTATCCCTGATTATCTTACAAGGTGAACCGTATGCAACAACATTATCAGGAATGTCTTTTGTTACAACTGATCCCGCACCGATGATTGTATTCTTCCCTATCTTTACCTGATGTAATATGTTTGTCCCCATCCCTATTGTTGTTCCTTCTCCTATGGTTACGTTTCCTGCTATGTTGGTACCAGGATTGATTGAACAATAGTCACCGATAGTTGTATGATGACCTATGGAGACATGTCTATTGATGGAGACGAAATCACCTATGGTTGTGTGTGCGGCAATTGATACTTTGGAATTAATTAATATACCATCTCCGAGTTTGCTCGTATGTGACATATCTAATCCCTTGTGTATAACATTAGTGAATTTTAATATGGCGGGATTTAGTGTTTGTACTATTTTAATCTTATGTTGCGGTTGATATACTCCAAGAACATATTGATTATAATCATCTATGTTAACTTCATTTAAAACCTCTATCTTGAATCCCTGATGATCGAACGGGTTTAGTATTGGTAGATTCAAATTATTATACACAACAATATCTTTTAATTTGTATGTTGAATACAAATTATCCAATATCATTGTTATGATATTATCCCCCTTACCTAATATTAATAAGTTTGTTTCCATATCCTCTTTCTCTTAATTCATTTGATGTATAATGCGTAAGATCTAATTCATTCATTATTCTGTGCGCACGCTTTAATAACTCTATGTTTGTAGTCTTTTCCTTATCTTTGTAATATAGATTATCCTCCAAACCGATCCTAATACCATCGAAATCTAATAACCCATATGTGGTACTCTTTAGTTGTTGGGACCCTATCCCACCTAAACAAGTATATGAATTGGCTGGTAGGTTTGATTTGATTGTTGCTAAAGTTCCGAAATCACATTGTCCATTGTATATGTTTCCTAATATAACATTGATGTGATATGGTGGCTTTAATATGTTCTTTGAAATAATGTAATTCGTGTAGTTTAACATTCCTGTGTCGAAACATTCTATCTCAGGTTGGACCCCATACTTATCCATCTCTTTGATTAAAGATAGTATCATATCAGGTTGGTTAATTGATACCCCTGATGGGAAGTTTAATGATGACATTGTTAGTGATCCCATGTCAGGTAATAATTGTAATACCTCTGACCTTTGTTCTAACTCAGGAAAGTTTCTTCCCGTTAACGAAACACAAATCAACAGGTCAGGACAATGTTTCTTTATCCCCTCTATAATCTTTTGATATACTTCTTTCTTATAAGTGTTCTTTGTTTCTTCATCTCTCGCATGTAAATGAACAATTGAAATCCCCAACTCATTCGCATTATGAACTTCCTCTATTATTTCATTTGGTAATAATGGAGCTAAGGAATTGTCCCTTGTGGTTTGTGTTCCTGTCGGTGTGAAATTAATTATTTTATGCATTAGTGATGTATGATTTTATTTTGAATATTTCTCTAAACTGATTATCAAAGGTTTTATCATAAATAACTTTTTGTGAATTGTCCACTCTTACATGATTAATCTCATCAAAAATACCCAACGGTTTTGTGTACCAATGATAAGGCTTAGTTTGTATATTAATAATTGTTGTTTTGTTAACAATAACCACAATTTCTTCAGATAAGTCTTTAACTGACCTATAGTAAATGTTTAAGGTTCTGTCTTCAGGGTTATAGTACAACGTATGATATAAACCTCTATGTTCATCTACAGTATTTTTTTTAAATTTATCACTTGTAGGCTCATTTTTAAATAAAGGTTTACCCGAATCAATAAATAATTTTTTTGTTAAATATTCTAAATGTGTAGGAGTTATATTTTTCATCTCTAACTCAATATAATCTCTATCGTAATTTTTAAATTTATCTGGTAACGAACTTACTTTAAATGATTTAAATGCACCATATAACCATCCATTCTTATCTCCACTATCGGTACAAATTACCGAATCATATTCTTCTAATAATTTGCTATTTTCATCAATTAAATCTTTGTCAATCAATTCACAATCGTACTCTACATGATGAATATTATCATATCCAAAATTTATTGCAATTTGGCTTGCAATTGAAAACATTCTATAAATTGCAAATCCATAAAAATTTTTAATAAAGAATCTAGAATTTATTACTTTTTTATCACTAAAGAAAAAATGATAATACCCCATTAGATTATAATCCTCAACAACATCATTATTATAATCGTAAACATAATACTGACATTTCTTTTGGATATGAATTGGTATATGTGAATGAGAGATTAATGCAACGTGTTTATTACATTTCAAGACTGAGTCAACGCACTTCTCTAAAGCTCTTTCTTGTTCTTCTGTTGGGCAATAGGCGGTAATAAAGATTAAATCTTTCATATCCCCTAATATAAAAATTATTGAATTTTAATCAATAAAAACCCTCAACCGTTATAAGTTAAATTTGTTCCCTATCGATATATTATTCATCAACCCAAACTTTGGATTGGTGTTAATGTTTCCTCTATAAGCTAATAGTACTGTAAATCTCTTTGATAGTCTATACCCTAATGACGTTCCGACTAACACATTAAAAGTTGGATCATATTGAAATCCAATCCATCTTTCAGCACCTAAGAAAGTAACTGAGTTTTTTCCCATATCAAAGTATGGATTTGAATAACTAACAAGTAAATCAGGTGTTATCATAAACTTTCCTGTTGTGTATGTTCTATTGATAAAGAACATTACTGAAGGTGCAACAATATGCATTAGTGGTAATGAATCGGATTTAGCAACTTGACTAAAGGATGATGATAAATTAATACCAAATCCTCTATTCCATTTCCCTTTGTATACTTTTACATAAGTTAAAGTTGTTGTTTTGCTCTTGGCTAATTTAACATAAGAAACAAATAAATTGTTACTACCTTTGGATGCAAATCCTGATATCCCTAATTGAGATCCATCTGTTGTTGCAAATCCATTTCCTCCATAAGAATAAACACCATTCATTGATTGTCTTCCCCCACCTAATGATATTGCTTGTAACCATCCACCAACATATGTTGGTTTTTGTAAGAACACAAAATCAGATGACGTTAAGAACGCATTTGTTTTAACTATGGATCCTCTCGGAGGTGATGGTTGTAAATTGTTTACTTGCATCTGCATCTCTCTGTTCTTTGAATCTTGAGAGAATACCATCATTGGTGATAGTAATAAAATTAGTAATAGTTTTTTCATTATTTCTTTGCTTTAACACAATTGGGATATCTCTTGCCAAACATTGTCTTCATTCCTTTTTGAGTATACCCTTTCCAACATCTTTCCGTTAGTTCGGCTTCTTTCTGTACGTGTTTGAATGTTGTGTGATCAGGTTTCATTTCAAATGCAGGTGCATCATATGCTCCAGCTCCTTCATTATCTTCTTGTTTACCAAGATCAGCACCTAATAAATCGTGATCAACTTCCTTCTTATCAAACCATTTGAAGATTAATCTTTTAATTTTTTTATCTCCACCAAACATGGATTTTACTGAATTGAGTAACTCAGGATTAATACTATAGTTTGGCATTCCATAAGCATCGAACTTAAATATTAAATTGTCTTTTTCATCTACTGGATCAGGTAAAGTAAGCGATGTAATCCCAACATTTCCACCCCTTGGATACATTTTAACCTTTTTTGCAGTTGGATAACTTGAACTGATATAGTCACCTATTAGTTTTTCTAACCTTTCGTCGGATGATTCAATAATCTGTACCTGTTCTCGTAATATCGTTTTAATAAGTTGTCTCACAACTATAAATACCTTATATTTGGATTGTATGACCTCTATTGAGAAATTAATTGTAAAGTATATCGACGATAAGTTTGGGTTCCCGTATCTCTATTATGATAAGGTGGAACAAACATGGGCGAATGAATTTTTCCTGTTTGATATTAAGACCGGCACCATGTATGTTGGTGATATTGTGAAGTCAGAATTAAATAACAAATATGGTAAAGGTTACATGGACCAAATATTCCTGTTGGTAGTTAGAGAATGGTTTAAGAAAGACCACAAATTGATCGTTAAAGAAATAGTTTAGTAACATATTCTTTAAGATTATTAATCCAATATATTTATAGTCATGAAGTACATCATAACTGAATCACAACGTAATCGTATATTCGAAAACACTATTGAGAAAAAAAGGAATTGGGTCCCAATACTTACTTCTCTCGTAGAAAAAACTTGTGAACAAATTGAACTCTCTTGTTCGGAAATAGACGCAAACGATTTTCCCGTTGGTGTAAATTTTGATATTTGTGAAGATATCGAACATTTGGAAAAAATTGAGATTGAATCCGTAAATTACAACGAATCAAATGATGGAACAATACCTAACTTCACAATACAAATTAGAATTTATTCCAACTCTCCAAGTTTCAGAAACTTTGACTCTCTATTATACGAATTAAGTGATAGATTTACAAAGACATTAGGTTCGAATGTTAATTGGAAAGTATTAGATCAAATCAATCACTATGATAATTTAAAGAGATAAATTAATGAAAGACCTAATTAAACAAATATTGAGGGAGAATGTACATATCAGTGATGATGCACCTGATTGGGTTAAAGAATTTCATACTTTATCAAGAGAAGGAAGAATTGCTCAAATTGAAACAAATAGAAAAAATATTTTAAGATTATTACCTAAAATTGTTAATTTTTTTGAATCTAAACTTGGTGATGACCTTGAAAAAATAGAGATAACTAATGATGAAGAAGTTAGAAGAAGAACTTACGGAAATGAAAATTATTCAACAAACGCAATTCTTATTGAATTTTTCTTTAGCCAAAAAACTAAAACTCCAGCACTATTAAGAAGAGAAATAATCAAGGACCTTAGATCATTTTTTAATATAGATAATAGTTACTACGGTACTCCATTAGACCTAGAATTCTACAAAGCCACCTGGCAAAAAATATAATATGAAATACACAATAACTGAAAATAGATTACAAGAATTAGTTAATAATTACTTCAACTCGTTTAGATACGATATTGATGATTTGGGCGGCGATATTGTTGTATGGAACGCTGAATCAGGAATGAGAATGTTTGACACTTATGGTGATAACTTACTAATTGAATCTGGGTTATTAAGCAGTATTGAGTCATTATTTGGTAATGAGAACATTGGAAAATACATATTAAATTGGTTTAATAATTACTTTGAAACCAACCTTGATGATTTTGGTGATATAGACCATGATGTTGACGAAGATGAAGAGGAAGAATATTAATTTACTTATCCCTGAGATGATTGAATTTAAATTCAACATTATCTATCTTTGCAACTCCTTCACTGTCGAATTTCATTCTTTTTCCCACAAATTCTCTAAATTTGTTACCTAACTCACTTATAATAGTATTTTCAACCGATTCTTTTGTAACACCATTAAGTTCACCTTTAGTATAATTGTCAGACGTTTCCACACCTTTTTGTCCTTCTTTTCTTAAGACATCTAAAACGTCGATAGTAACGACCGCCTTACCATCTTCTTCCTCAATTGACTTAATTTTGAATTTGATCTTAATATTTGGGTAATACCTTGACACATTTTTTAACTTCTGTGTTGATGATTCCTTACCTTTCTCTTTAAATCTCTCAAGTTTTTCCTTCATGATTTCATCATGTTCCGCATAATCTATTAATCTACGGAGTTCATCTTTATTCATGAAGTAAACATCACTTTCAACGTTTTTATTATACGCCTTCCAATGATTAGGATTACTATTACTTATTTGTCTACCCGTTGAAGAAGAATAACTATCGACAATTTGGTACCATATCCCTTTTTTATAAACAAATATTGGATACCATCCATATGATAGAACCACATAAACAGGAACACCTTTAGAATCATTTTTCCAATAAGAAGATAAATTAGATCCTTTGAACGGCATTTGAGCCATTGTATACATCCACGCTTTGGTGTTGCTTATTGTTTTACCCTTCTGACTTTTTGGATCTTTTATTTCATTTTTACTGATAGATTCGTAATTCCCATCCTTTCTATAATTTAGAACGTAAAGTTCCAAATAATAAAGTGCAAGATCAGGATTTAAGCCAATTAACTTCAAGGCCTTGGTAAGGAACTCCAATATGTTGGCTCTTGTTTTTAAGTTCTTTTTTTCAGTATTAAGAATCTTAAATAACTTTACAGTAGATCTATTCAACCCTTCTTCTGTTATTTGTTCTTTTATTCTTTTTACATTTGATTTTGTGTTCGGTGTATTATCACGACCACATTTGTGGCACAAATATTTGTCTTTTCCACCATCAGATAAACTCCAAGACCAACCGCACTTATCACAAGTAATCTTCTTATTTTTATCATGGAATTTTTTGGCATCAGATTTCAACTCTTCAAAATCTTCATATCCACCTTCTCTCACATAAACCTCAAGAGATTTAAATCGTTTAAATCCTAAGTGTTTCAGTAAACCTGGAGTGTTTTTAACATCCTCTAAAAACTCTTTTACACCAGAAGAATCATCGGATAATTCGTTAATTTGATATTGTTCTGTTACTTCTTTATTTTCCATGAATTGATTAATCTTATCTTTAACATACTCATCATTACCTTTATAGATAATATTAGTAACATATTTGTGTAAAGGGTGAATGTATCTAGTTAAAACTCTTTCCTCCATTTCAGGGTTTTTCTCATATCCCATATCGTCGAATATTCGAGGATCAATTGATGAATAGTTAAAAGGCTCAATTTTATATCTTGTCTTAAGTTTATTACTGTCTAAAACAAATACAACATTCAAGTCCTTGGGACTATCCCATGAAGATCCTATAGTTATTCCAGGTGTGAAGTTTTTATCTCTAGTTAATGATACTGCAGATTTTGATGGTGTTTGGGATAATCTTTTATCGAGTTCTAAGTAATCTTCTGATGGTAAACTACCTCTTAATTTGTCTTGATCCATAATGTCTACAGCTCTATCCTCAGATGTATGATGATATAAAGGTGTACCACCAATATCTTCTATTCTCTCTGATATGACTGTATTATTTTTACCCATAGTTATAAATACTTCCAACTATCTTCTGGATAACCAAATAACTTAAATTGAGTTTCAAATGATCTATAAACTTTTTCTGCGTCAGATTCTGTATATTTGTATGAATCATTAAGAGTCTCTTTGTTAAAGATATTCTTTTCAACTACTCTATTCCATTCCTGTCTAAATTCCTCAGACTCTTCGTATTTTTTATGTATAAATGGTATTTTAATAAGATCTTCACCTAAATTTTCATATCTAATAACTAATTTTGGAGGTCTCTTTTCAAAGATTTGTTCAAATCTAAAATGATGAAGCATCCCTCCGTGACCATTACAATATTTATCGAAAAACTGTTCGAAATTAAGATCACAATCCTTACTACCCATACAATCATTCTTCAAAAATAAAGAATGATAATAACTTTTCATCCTTGAATATGGGTTTCTAACATTTAATAGAATTTCATAATCTAAAAATAATTCAGATACCTCCCACTCATGTCTTAGTCCTTGAGCAAACTCTCCTATTAAATTTTTGTGTGGGACACATGTTTTATATTCCCCACCTTCGAGGATAACTACCTCCCAAAAATTAAGCAATTGTCCTACTGTTCTTGTTGCGGTTCTTTCAGGTAAGATCCAAATCGTTTTTTCTGAGTGTATAAAATTCATTTCTTGTCTTCTTTTGGTGGTATTCTAAAATTAACTACTCTTTTACCATTTATTGTCGGCATACCATGTTCATCTTTTCCTATGGTTTTAACTGTAGATTTCTTATTTTTGAATCTACCAATAAGTATAGTATCCCCAATTGAAATAGGAATAAAAATTCCGTTTTTATATTCAGATTTTAACATATTTATAATTATGAGTTCAGATTCAAATATCGTAATGAGAAAATATCTTCAAAAGATTGTTAATCAGCTTGTTTCAACAAAAAAGTATTCTGATTTACAAAAGGTTGATGTGTTTTTTACTTTTGGATCCCCACACAAAACTGCAATGTGTCAATGGGTTTACGGTATTAAAATTTATTCACAAAAGAAATTTGGTAGAGGAAGTGATACCATCAACGATCTTCAGAAAGATATTAGAAGAGCAACCGATTCAGTATTTCAACAATCTGTTTGTTTAACTGACATCATGTTTGAATAAAATATGACTAATGGTAACGGTATCAGAAACAGCGGCTAAAAAATTAAGTTCTCTGATTGAAGAGACTGAATTTAAAACTCCATTCGTTAGAGTTGCGGTTAAAGGCGGTGGTTGTAGCGGATTATCTTATGATCTATCTTTTGATACTGATCAACAACCATCAGATACACTTGCGGAAGATAAAGGAATAAAAATCCTAATAGATATGAAATCTTTATTATATCTCTTTGGAACTGAATTAGATTTTTCAGATGGTCTAAATGGTAAAGGATTTCAATTTATAAATCCAAATGCTTCGAGAACTTGTGGTTGTGGAGAAAGTTTCGCACTTTAATCTTTGTAAACTTCTGTTTCGTGTTCGGGGTTCTCTTTGTTGAATTGTCTTAACCAATAACCCGCCAAAGAATTAGCATGGTCCTCAGATGGTCTATCCAAATTCGGCATAGTTTTCATATTTTGGGTCTGTAAAATATGAATCCACTCATGAGCTAAAGTCCTCAAAACATCAACAAGTAATCTATCCTTTGCAAATATCGTAATCGTATTATCTAGTTTTTTACCTGTTGTTATGTTTTCATTCCTTTTATCTTGAAATAAAATATTAACATCTGACTTAAGAGGTCCGTTATTCTGTAAGAACTTAACAAATTCTTTTACGATACCAACTTGATTTGGTTGGAAATGGGGTCTTATATTTTTAATCTTAACTTTCACTACTATAAATAGATATAATTCATAACTTGTTCCTCATCATAAAATTTCTTTTGGGGAAATTCTAAAAAAGATCTATTTTCGGTATCATTCCACATCCAATCTTTTTTTCCAAGTTCAATTATTCTATCATGAATTTGTTTATCAAAATGATCTTTGATTAGTCTGGCTCTTCTGTTAATATCTATTACATTATTATCAACAGTACTGTCCCTGTTATTATATTGGAGGTATAACATTTTCTTGATGTGTATTATCTTTGTTTCAAGAAATGTCTTAACAATTAACTCATAATCATCCGCAACAGGTAATCTTTTGTTATGACCACCTACCTTTTGATAAACCTCTTTTCTCCAAGCCCTTACGTGATTTGGCATTGAAAAGTTATATCTTATTGAGAGTGGATTAATATCAGGATATCGATGATTTAAATAAGATTTTCCTTCACTATCAACCCAATAATGAATTCCATATCCCGCTCCAAACCAATTGTTTAAATTCGCATATCCTTGTTCTCCCCAAATATCTGTATAATATTTCATCTCACCATCATCATATAATTCACATAGTTCACTATACATAAATCCAGCGTCAGGGAATTGTTTGGATGCTTTATCAAGTTCTTCTAAACAATTTGGTAATAAATAATCATCGTGATCTAGTTCAACAAACCACTCACCATCACTCATGGAACATGCTCTGTTTTTCGCCATTCCTACAATACCACCAGATATTGGAGTAATCTTATACGGTTTAACTCTAAAATCTTGGAGGGCGATTTCTTGAAGTTTGTCCCAAGTAGGATCTCCTTCAGGTGAATCATCAACAACAACCCATTCCCAATCAGGATAAGTTTGTTTCTTAAGTCCTTCATAAGTTCTTAATATTCTGTCACCTGTCTTAAAAGTAGGAGTAAAAACAGAGAACTTAGGTCTAATATTAGATGAATTTTTAAATACAGTTTGGCAAACAATTACATTTGCAAGAGTATTATCCTCAGGCATGAAGTCCAACGTAACAACACGTTGATTTATAGTCTCAATATTGGTCTTAAATTCTCTTCTAATGGAAATGATCACATCAGGATTAAACAGGGTGTAATGGGTCTCAAAATCACTAATATCACTGTAAGAATAAACTTGCACTTCATCCTGTAATCCCTCCCAATA
>Ga0247723_1002066_pt1 | contig 11054 bp, 18 predicted proteins | sample MSEWelMarce5H_FC_FD_189079 | JGI IMG/M metagenome (GOLD analysis project Ga0247723, IMG submission 189079) | Subsurface sediment microbial communities from gas well in West Virginia, United States - MSEEL Well Study Marcellus 5H_FC | ecosystem: Environmental > Terrestrial > Deep subsurface >...
TATTCCAATAATTATTCAATATTCTAAATTAATAGGTCGTAATAATTTTGAAATTGGACTGAGCAATTACAATGTTGTTAATAGCTATTTAGAAGTTCATAATTTTATTTATAATATTGGTTATAAAAGATTGTTAGCATTGTATAAAGAAGGTGCAATTTTACCTATTTCAATTGCGTATGCTCTTGTCACTAATTCAGACCTCAGAGCTTCTTCTAATTTACAAGATTCAGAAGAAAGACAATCTTTAAGAAATTTACTTTTAAATAATCCAAGCTATACATTTTTAGATAAATTGAATGCAAACAAATATTCAAGTGATGAAATAGTTGATAATATAGTTGATTTGACATCTAATCAAATACAATCAATTTGTGATGGAAGTGGTATTTCATTTACTGACTATAAGGCATTTTTCACAAAACTGGTTGAATCGAATTATTTCAATCTTATCAATATGGATAGAAAATTTGTAAAACCATTAATTACTTCAACAAAGGAATATGATTATATTGTTTTTCTCCATAGTATAAAATCTAAATTCACTGCAGATTTGTATCCTAAATATTTAGATTATTTTTTCAATGATTCAAGGCCATTTAAAGGTGTAAATACACCTTGGGCATATTCAAGCTATTTGCAAGATGATGAGGTTTACAATGCACTTTCTGAAGATATTAATATATGGCTTGATATTACAAAAGATAACAAAGCAGAATATAGAGTATTTTTAGCTGCATTTGGTTTATTAGACAAAGAAGAAGTTATTAAATATTGGTTATCTCTTGAAGGATCAGAACAAGAAAATTTAAGATATATCAGAAGAGAAGCTAAGCCTACAGAAGAAGAAATTAAAGAATACAAAAAAAATATCAAGAAAAGTGTTGAAGAACAAGACAAAGTAAATGAACCAAAAGTAAATGAGCCTAAAGAAACTGAAAGCATAAAAACTAAAGAAAAAGTCGAAACAACAAATGAAGTTGTTAAGGTGGTCAAGTCTTCACCTGATGATTTTTTTAATAATTTCGTACAGTCTGGTGATATTTCAATTAAGAAACTAAGCGATCCAGAATATGTAAAATTGGTGGATGATATTGCTAATGCTTTGAATTACACTGAAAATGAGAGAGATATATTAGAATATGTCAAAGATATAAGAGTGGTGGTTTTCAACACCGATGCCTTTTATCAGAAATTATCTGAAAGAAAACCATCAGTATATAATGGGTTTAAAATGACTGATACTAAAGCTGAAGGAATTATGAGATCTAATTTCAAGCTTTTTAGTAATGAAGAGCCTGGATTGATTTTGCAATTGAATTCATTTGTCACTAAGCCAAGTGTAGAAAGTGACAATATCTTAAAAGCAATTGGTATAGGTGTTAATGAATATAATTTAGCTGTTATGTCTCATGAAATAGGTCACTTATTAGATTATGGTATTAAGGGCGGAAAAGAAGTGTTTAGGAATTTAGATCCAAAAACTTCTTTACAGCCTGGTGAATCTTACAATCAATCAAGATTATATTTAAGTGATATAAGAGAAATTGTAGCAAGAGTATATGGAAATCTTTCATATGTTGCTGAAGCTTTACATCAAAAAATTGAGACATTAAGAACTGATGATTTGATAAGACAAGCTGCAATTTCTGAATTAGTAGATTCTATTATGAGCAATGAAGATTCTTGGTTGCTTTCCACTCCTATGGTATCAGAAGCAACTTTACAATCTTGGGCTGAAGCTGGTTTTGGAGGCTATTCTTATTCTAAAGCTCCTTATTCTGATGCCACTAAAACATACATGAGACAAAAAGAAAAAGCAAAAGATTTTTATTTAGTAGCTGGTAAACAGAAAAGAAGAGAAATCTTATTAAAATTCTTAAAAGAATTGAATTCAATTAAAAGACAATTATCTGAAGTTATTAATTCTACTGAAGAAATTGAATTGAAGCAAAAATTAGAAAAAGATTTGATAAATATACAGAATAAAATTGTAGCTGCTAAACAAGGCGCTTATGATTATGACATAAATCTTGTAATTAAGGCTGTTGCAAATTATGTTGCATTCAGGGATTTAAGTATTACAAATGAGATAGCTGCAGATCCTTCTTATGTATCTCAGCCTCACGTAACAAAACCTGAAAATTATAGTAGTGGTATCAGGGGAGATATTAGTCCATTAACATTTACAGAATTAAGAGAAATGCGAGATTTTGATTTATCCAGATTACAAGAAGGTGAAGAAGGCGGTAAATCTCTTAGGGAAAAGAAACCATCATTCATGAGTCTTGATATATATAATCCTGATTGGCAAGAAGATATTAGAGGCGAATATTTTGGTGAAAATGATCAAACAAAAACTTCATTTAATTTTAAGAAATGGTTTAAGAATTAAAGGTTTTATCTTCCATATTAATCTTCGCTATAAACTTTCTGTGGCGTGATTTGTACATTATAAGCCACTTTTTCTTCTTCAAAACAATATCTCAAAGATTCAAGAAATTCTTTTCTATCATTGTAATAAAGTTGTTGAAGCATCTTGACCATTTCTTCTTCTGACACTTCTGAATCTTCATCTGCAGTGATGTCAATGTCAAAGGATAAATTTAATCTATATTTAGCCATTTACAATTTCCCAATCATCGTGTAGAAATTCGCCAGCATCTATTGTATCAAATGATCCAAAGAAATCATCAAAACTACTTTGAATTAATGAGAATCTTTCATTAAATATTTCTTTCAATTGTTCATCAGAAATTTCATCTTCTTTTGCTCTTACGAAATGAACAACCCATTGACCAAAGAAATCGATAGCTTGACATTTTTCATGAGATTCCCATGATGTTCTTCTTAATAATTTGCCATCTTTCAATAGGGATATAGCTTCGATTCCTGTCATTCTACAATCTCCCAATTGTCTGCCAAGATATCTTCATTTGAGAATTTGTAATATGTGTCATTGAATTCTTTACCAGTATTATATAAATATTTACAATTAAGGTATTTTCCAGACTCAAATTTTACAATCATTGTGGATGATTTTTTGGTCCTCTTAATGCTTTTTCCTTTACGCAACAATGGCAGTGCTTTTTCAAGGTTCATTCCGCTACCTCCCAAAATTCAGACATCAAATCTTTAGGAGTAAGATTTAGCTCCGTACAAGATTGTATCCTACATGCTTCTCCATCTAAGACTTCGTAGAAATCAAAAGTGTTATCTTCCTTGTCGTAGAGAAAAAAAGCTGTTTTGCTTTCCCAATTGGTCTTACGCACTCGCTTGCCAGCCATTAATGAGTCAACTACTTCAGAAAATTTCATTCTATTAACTCCCAGTTATAATTCATCTACCTTATTATCTTCAGCATCCCAAATATCAATATCCCAATCATCAGCAATTATATCACGGGGGTATAAATCAAGACCTACAGATGCAAATTCATATCTTTTTTCAATGTCATCTGGATAATTTACGAACACAAAACAATTGTCATCTTTGTCATAGAAGATATAGTTGTTATTTTCCCAACCAGATCTTGAGATTGGTTTACCTTCCATTAAAGCATCAATTACTTCAGAGAACTTCATTTTACAATCTTCCAATCATCAGCAATAACATCTTCTGGCTTCAAGTCAATTCTATAGGTGATCTCTTCATAATCATCTTCTTCATAATCATCTTCTTCGTCATAATCTTCTCCTATACGGTAAACAAACCAATTTTGTTCTTTATCAAGATACAAAAATTTACCATCAGCCCAACCACTTCTCGATATTGGCTTGTATTCCATTAAAGCATCAATTACTTCAGAAAATTTCATTCTACAATTTCCCAATCATCCATTAAAAATTCACCAGCATCTATAGCATCAAAAATACTCATATAGCCAGCAAATTTAGGGTCATCAGGTACGTATTCTGGAGCTGGTGAAATTGAATCACACTCAACACGAATAGACCAAAGATCATCACTAAAATAAGCTTTACATTTTTCATCTGGCTCCCAAGCTTCACGTCTCAAGATATAGCCAGCTTGTAATTTATCTAATGCTTCTCTACCAGTCATCGGACCCAAGATTTTTTCTTTGGAATAAATGTTTTTCTTACTGCCCATTTTGTGTGACATACAAAATCTGTAAACGTTTTGTCGTTGGACATGCACAATTTTTTGCAGATTTCGCCATTTGACAAAAACCTATACAGGTAAATATCAACAAATTCTTGATTCTCTAAAGTGTTTGTCTCAACAAATTCAACAGATGTCCAGTAATCAGTGTTTACAGCAAGCAATGCGTTAGTTTCTGGATCTTTGAGTATTTCAAAAGCATCAGAGCCTAATATAATTTTGTAACCAAGAGCTCTATAATTAGTTTCTCTTCGCTTAATGTTTGATTTGATTTTTTTCTGTTCAGCTGTATCCATTATATTATTCATCTGCCTTCTTCCTAAACGAATATTGTGCTTCCATGGGTAATATAAGATATTTTATAGTCATCCAACCAGTTGTGCCAGTTTTATGCTTGCATCTATTTTGAAGCTCACCATTTTTAATGCGCCATACTGTTAGATTTTTCTCATCTTTTACAATGAGGAAATATCCATCATTTAATTTTTCAATTACATCTGATGGAATGGGCAACATTAAGCCACCTCATAATGCTTCTTGAAAGTTTCTCTTATATTCTTATCCCAAAGCAATTCAGAACCAAAACCAATAGTGCCATCTTTGAAATGAATCCATACAGTTTTTCCATCATCAGAAAGACCTACTTCAACAATTTCATCTTTATCGTATTGGAATTCTTCGCAAAAAATATGTGCTATTTTACGCAGATATGTTTGAAATCTAACAAAACTATAGATGCGTCCTCTTACATATTCTTCGCCATATATTTTAGGATCTGTGTTCATGATCTTTTAGAAATTCTTCATATTTTCTAAATTCATAGTCCATCCATAATTTTCAAGATGTAAAGGATTCCAATCTACTGAAACCTTGAGAGGCTTTTCAACAGTTACTTTCCAACCCACAGATGAAGCTTCAAATTTATCTTGATCGAGGTGATAATTTCTCAGTATAGCACGGTATAAATCTTCAATAATAGTCATATCAGACTTTTGAGCTGCATAATGAGTGTTAGAACCTCTTGGTTTCATCATTACATCAAGGCCTTGAACAGCAATTTGAAGTGCATTGTATTGTTCTTCAGTAAAAAACTTCTTATTCATCAATAACTCCTGTTAATCTAAACTCAAACATCAATTTATTATTATGATATGAGGAAATAATCTTCACACCTGAATTCTCTTCAACATTAAGTGCTCTTTTGCGGTCAAAATGAGCAAGAATCATACTGTAGATTAAGCCCCAAGCAGCATCAATACCATTTTCAATAGTATAACCACGTAAAGAAATCTTATTTGTGTTATGATAACGGTCATAAGCTTTCCAATTTTGATTATTTATAAGTGTCTCAGCTTCTTCAAGTATATATGAGCAATTATGTTTTGTGCAAAGCTTTTCTGACAATTCTTTATAAGTTTTTGGCTTGTAAGAAGATTGTCTTGTTGGATTAGAATATATTTTCCAATCATTTGCGCATAAGGCTCCACCAGATAGACTTTCAAAAAGCTGTAATTCGCCATTAAGTATATGATAGATTTTTTCATCTTTCATACAAAACTTGGCACCACTTCTTTGAATAATTGCGCCATTTCTAAGGTCTGGTAATACATCTTCAAAATACATTAGCTTGTCTTAATTCTAAAATCAATATGGTCTTTCTGAATTGCATCAACTTCAGCTACGACATCCACAACTTCCCAATCATCAGCTATCAAATCTAAATAAATAAGTTTCCCATATCGAGCATATTTACCAACACCCCAATCAGGACTCCAGCTTTTACGTCTAATTGTTTTCCCAGCATATAAATCAACCAAAACATCTTCAAATGATTTATTAGGAACAACAACCCAATCTTCAGCAAAAAGATCTTCTGTAGTTATTGTAGATTCAGCATGGTCATATTTTTTTGGAAATAAAGTGATGTTAGGATTGCTTTCTCTTGACATCATTTTGCCAGATTCAATCATTTTTAAGGCCCAATTGATATCTCGTTTAAGTTCAATATTATTTTCTTTAGCAAAATCATCAAAATTAGAACCAATATGTTTAGTCATCAACATAGCTGCTTTCCAAACTTTTGATTTATTGCTATCAGAATCTAATTCTTTTGCTTCATTGCCCCATTTTTTGATTTCATAATAATATTTATATATTTTGTCATCTTTTTTGGTGTATCCATACTTAAGCCAATTTGTACCATTAGAAAGAATATCTTCTTCTACTAATAGGTCATGATATATATAAATATTTTTTTGATTGAGCAAATCTAAGGCTGCAGAATAATTGAAAATAGTGTCAGCCGTGTCATAATCATAATACATTTTACTTACACCTTTGACATTCATACTTTTGCCTGTGCGTTTTTCATATTCTCGTATTCGGTCTTGATAATATTCTTTTTGGCTTTTAGGCGATTTGTCCACGAGCTTCCTCCAATGTTGAAATCAATTTGTCAAGTTCTTCTTTATTTAATACAACTAAATCAGAATATGCAAATCCATCTTTGAGGATTTGTAATCTTTTTTTCCAATCTAATTTGCCATCATTAAAACCATAATTCCAAAGTGAAATATCTACAGTTTTTGATTCTGCATCAGGGCGTACATGTAAAGAATGACACAAACAGTCGCAGTTAATTATGGTAGTTTTCATATCTTCATCATACCACATTATTTAGATTTTGCTTTTTTGTAGAAATAGTCCCACAATTCTTGAAAGCCCTTTTTACCTATATTATGTTCAATGTGGTAATCTATGACTAATGGAGCTCTGGCCTCTTTATTGTTTCTTGAATAAAAATTATCATAGAATCTTTCATATTTAATTTTGTCAATTACATCCACTGACATAAATCTTTTATTCAATGATACAATTCCTAATTTACTTCCTGATCTACCAATCAATTGAATAGCATATCTGGTGTCAAAATTACCTGAATTCAAAATGCATTCTTTTTTGATTTTGTCAACCCATTCTTTTTCACTCATAAATATATTTTAATATGATTGTGAATAATTGTCAATAAAAAAGCAGTTGTAAAGTTTTTCTTTACAACTGCTTATGGAACTTACAAGAAAATCTTGTCAGTTTGATTTCAAGTTATCTACATTGAAGAGCAATTAAATTATATTTGTTTGTCAACCATTGAGCTTCAGCTCTGTCTAATAAATTGAAGTTAGGCTGTATTAACTCCATCCATTTACTTCTAAACATGTCTCTATTTGTATAAACGAGTTTATTAGTAGATTTATCAACAATACCCGTTGAACGTAATAATGAATAAAGTTCAGTGTTTAATTGTTGTGTATCTAAATTATTTTCTAAAGAATGTTTAATATTTTTTGCTTGTAATAAAAATGCTTCTTTTTGAGGAGATTGGTACAATTGTGGTATCTTTTGTATAAAAGCATTCATTTGATTATCAATTAAGGTTGCTGCCCATCCTCTTTCATTTTTTTTTGCCTTAACCATATCCTGATAATTTTTAATGTCAGTGTTATAATTACCAGCGGGATCTGTACTGTAATCTGCACTTATAACAATTTTTCGAGCAATTTTATCTAAACTATTTGCTTCTTTGATAAAACCTTGAGAATCTAAATGATTGGCAATTTTAATTAAATTAACAGCTAATTCTTTTTTCATAATATAATTTCCAAAACTTTCTATGATTATTTATTTATTAAATAACACAATAACTCCTACAATATTTAGCTTGGTCAAGATACATATATGACAAAAAAATGAACTTGTAAGGATTACTTACAAGTTCATTAAGATAAGAAAAACTACTAAAACAATTTTACATTTGGGAAACCTGTAAGCACTTCAAATCCCATATTGTCCCAGTGTCTTTCATCAGCAAAAGGTCTGAAATTAATCCAATATGCGTTATCAGGATTCCAAGTTCTTTGTTCGCCAATTTCATTCCATGTGTGATAGATCAAGTGAGTGTAGTTGACATTGATTTCTTCAAACGGGAAATCAACAGGCAATGGAGAATCAGCAACTAAATATCCATCTTCTGTCACTACAACTCTATTCTTTGAAACATATAAATCAAACTTTACTCTTCTATCTAAGCCTTGCCATGTTCTGTTCAAAGGATAGTCTCTTCTTTCAACACTTGGTCTAAAGAAAATTTCACCCTCATACTTACCAGAAACAGCATTCATAGTAGATCTGTAAATAATTGCCCCTGAACGATTAGAAGCATAAGCATCCATTAACTTATTTAAGGATGTTTTTGATGTTTCTTTAATCCACCAGTGATTTGGATTAAAATCAATGTCATCAATCATCTTGAATGTTGTTGGTGTCCATTCATATTCAGCCGCACCACCAAATTCAGCAAATCTGATCCAGCCAGATTTAGGAGAATAATTTGATTCTAAATTGAAAGCTGGAAATTTATTACCATCAAAAAACTTAGATGACAGTTTAACATTTACATCATTGCCATTTTGAACAACAGAATTAGCAACAAATGTACCAACTTTATATTCAGTGAGATTATTTATGTTTCTATAAGGAGCTGGGTAAGAATAAATACTACCTCTATCAGCAAATTTCACTGGCACTACATAAGATTTTCTTGAACCATCAGGATTATAACCAGTGTCGATGTTGATATTATGATGACCAGCACCAATTGCCCATCTAAATAATTTTCCAGACTTTGTATTCATAGCAATTTTATCTGCTGCTTTGCCTGAATAAACAGTTTCTCCAGCTGGCAATAAAAGAACATCACACCATCTTCTGCCAGAGAAATGTGGATCAACTTCAAATGTAACGTGTAATACTTTATCTCCAGCAATATTAGCTGTTTTCTTTGGAGACATAAGCATAACACCATTACTTAAGTGAGCCCAACCAGGTCTTGGTAAAGAAGCACCATCGTAAATAGTGTCCATGAAGTGAGAACCCATCAAGAAAACAGTAGAATGGTTAGTATCTAAATCATCTAAGAAGAAATTCCATTTATCATTCTCAAACCATTTCAAAAACAAATGAGCTTCATTTTTATATTGATTATTAGCACCAAATCTAAAATCAAATATATCTTGTTTTGTCGGTAATTGAACTATAGGCTGAAAATTTCTAAAGTTATCAAAGAAAACTTGCTCTCCAGTTAATTTTCTTTCGACAGTGATAACTTTATATGGCAATGATCTTGCTATAACATTTGGTTCATTGGAAGGATCTCCATGACCATTTACTGCAGCATGAATTTCTCCATCAGGCCCACTTGCTCCGGGTCCAATAATTCCATCTATTTTCTGATAAGGTCCCATTTTGTCAAGAGCTTCAACAATAAGATTATATGATTGATTGCTAACTAAACCATTCATTTCAATCATATTAAATCCAGAAGAATACTTGACAGAATTTGGCTTACCTTCTACATAAACTCTATAATCAAGAGCGCCAGAAACATAATCAAACTTTACTACAACACTATCATCATTAGGTTCATTTCCAGTAATACTGATAGGTGTTGGTGATAATTCTTTAGGACCAAAAGCTGTATTTATTTCTACAATAGGACCTAATGTTTCTTGAACTTTGAATTGATCTCTGTTTACTGAGCCAATTTGATATTTATAAGTTTTTCCAGAAACTACATTTGTGTCAATATAATATTGAGACCACAATCCTGAACATACTTTTATTCCATCTCTGTAAACATTGTAAGCATTTGGAGCATCTTGACCCCAAACTTGTTGATCTTGCCATTTGATAAAGTTTCTTGGTCTGCCTCTATTCCATTCAGGATTGACAGCATATTTCCCAGGAGTTGATGGTGGATTTGTTCTCCATCCAAAATTATAATTTGGAGCATAATCACCTCTTGCCATACCTAAGTTTGATGGAAGTGATTCAAGACCATATTTGTCAACAGCGGTAACAGTATATGTCCATTGGTCTTGAAAGATTAATTTATTTACTGTGAAAGAATTGGTATTTGATGAACCAATTTTATTGTCGTATCTGTAAATATTATAAGACACAGCATTAGGGCTTGGTTCCCATTGCAATATATCAAAAGGACCGTTATCCCAATATCCAAAAGTTCTTAAGTTTGTTGGAGATTCTGGATTTTTCAAAGATAAAATTGGAATAACAGCAGTGGATTTTGCAGACATTTGAAGATATCCACTTGGCACTAATCCAGCTACATAATAATCCCATTTTTGCTGATACTTTACATTTCTATCAATGAACATATTTTCATTGTTAGTAAGTTTGGCATATGGTTGATTATAATTAGGCTTTACACCTTGACCAACTCTATAAATAAAATATCGAGTTACTTTTGGTATAAGATCCCAACGCATTTTGACGTGATAATTTGATGGAGTTCCCACGCAATAACACAACTCAACTTGCGTATTAAAATTCTTAACTTGTGGTGGTTTTTGAGCGTAAACACCAGAGACAATAATGTATAACATACACCATAAAACAATAGCTTTCTTCATTTATAACTCCTCCCCAGGTTTATTTTTTAGAACGAAGGCTATTGTTTTATTCTTGATTTCTATAGGTAGTACTTAAAGATTATTGAATTCCACTTCTTCATAAATTTCCCAAACAGGCCCAGCATTATCTAAGATATGTTGATGTAGCTTAATGAATTCTTCCCAGGAATAGTAAAAAATATTTCCTAAACTGTCCATTAGTTTATCTTCATCCCGATAAATGTAATAAGCTTCAGGCCATCTTTTGTATCTAACTTTCAAATTCAAGGCAATTAATGGTCTGGTTATCTGACTAAATAATTTCATTATTAAAAATCTCTTGGAAAAATAAGATTTGGATCGCTTGCCATTTCTTCAGTGCGTAATCTATTTGCAATTGTATACAATGGATTCCAATCTTTTCTGGTGTCTGAGTCGTGATAAGTATTCACGTAAAAATTATAT
>Ga0247723_1002067_pt1 | contig 11052 bp, 14 predicted proteins | sample MSEWelMarce5H_FC_FD_189079 | JGI IMG/M metagenome (GOLD analysis project Ga0247723, IMG submission 189079) | Subsurface sediment microbial communities from gas well in West Virginia, United States - MSEEL Well Study Marcellus 5H_FC | ecosystem: Environmental > Terrestrial > Deep subsurface >...
CCTCTGGGGATAGGTCTGCACCTATGTTCGAGAATGCTGTAAGAACTTGACCCGGATCTGAAAAGATTTCGGCTAGAAGTTCTGCTGGGTTTTCTAATAGTTGTAACGCAACTACAACTTCTGCTGTTAGGACTACACCGTTCTCCAACTGGATTGGAGTTTCAGGATCTAACGATTCAAGATCCGTGTCGTCTGTGAGTACGACCACATCGGGTGTAACATTTTCTTCAGGTTCAATAACAGGAGGTTCGGGTTGCGTAGGTTCAACAAGTTCTGGAGCAGGGTCAGGTTCTGGCTCTGGCTCAGGTTCTACAGGTAATGGAGGTTCAGGCTCCGGTTCAGGAGCTGGTGGATCAGGAACTTCCTCTGGCTCTGGAACAGGCTCTGGCTCAGGGGCAGGATCCGGAATTACTTCGGGTTCTGGAGCTGGTGGTTCAGGCTCTGGAGCAGGTGGTTCGGGTAACGGCTCAGGAGATGGAGCAGGTTCGGGAGCAGGTTCTGGAACTGGCTCTGGAAGTGGGGTTGGTTGAGGCTGAGGATCTGGAAGAGGAGTTGGAACTGGAGTCGGCACCGGCTCTGGCTCTCGTACCGGATCTGGTACAGGTTGAGGAGTCGGTTGAGGTTCTGGAGCCGGGGCAGGTGTAGGTTCTACAGGGGCTGGAACAGGGGTTGTAGCCGTTGAAGTATCAGGGGAAGGTGTAGGAGATGGATCAACAGATGGTGTTGGCGTTGGCTCTGATGTTTGGGTTTCTGTCTGGCTTGGTTGTGGGCTGGGTTCAGGGGTCGGCTCCGCAGAAGGTGAAGCTACAGGGCTTGGAGTCGGAGTTGGCTCAGTCGAAGGCTCACTTGATGGTGATGGACTCGGCGTTGGTGAAGGCTCAGATGAGGGAGAAGGACTCGGAGATGCTGTTGGGTCGGCTGTCGGCACAGGTGACGGAGTTGCAGTCGCAGTTGAAGTCTCTGTTGGACTCGGAGATGGAGAAGCTTCCGGAGTCGGAGCAGGTGTAGGAGTTACCCCATTGTAATAACGAAGTGGGCCATCAGGAACTGTTGTAGATACAAAAATTGGATAACCACCGGAGAATCCACCGGTGCAGAAAAGGGCAGCAATATCACCTTTGCCCTGAAAGAATGCTTGTGAATTATCCCAACCAACATTTGCAGTTCGTTGAGTGCCATCGTCTTTAGAACAAGTGATTGTTGCTGGCCCTGTTTGTTCTGCATGAGATGCAGGTATAAACCAAATCGATGTTCCGAAAGTTAAAAAGAATACTGCTAGTAAGTTTCTAACTCTTTTCTTATCCATATTTGTGAACCTGTTCCTATTAAAGTTAAGTGGTCTTTCATTAAGATAATGAATAGATCGATAGCAGCTTGTGGCCGCATATTGATTGGGGCATCTAGCTCCCATAGATAATCATCGAATGCCATAATCCCACCGGGCTTAAGTGCTTTCCACGCTAGGCTGGCATCTATAAATACTGCTTGTGCTGTGTGATCTCCATCGATGTATATGAAATCGTAGATCTCTTTATCATCGGTGGTAGCAAGGAACTTATGGCTTTCCATCTTGCATTTAATTACATTAGAAAAATCTTTTAACTTATCATCATAGACTCTCTCAACATCTGAAAAGTCCATCTCATGGTGAATCTCTTCATCAGATCCCTGCCAAGTATCAACATCCGTAAGGATGGAACTCTTGTCAGTAAGTATGTTCTGCATCAGCCATAGGCTGGCATCACCGGTATAGACACCTATCTGTAGGAAGTGAAGGTTTGGCTTACCCTTGAACTCTTGTAGATATTCGCTGAAGTAACCCTTAGCTGCAATGTTAAACCAGTTAGGGTAATTACTTTCGCTTGGCTGTGACGATGTCATATATCAAGTCTACCTTTATTTGTAGGGCATTGACCTGATCCTTGAGGCTTGACCCACCATTGGTTTTAAGTTCTTGTAGATAGTGGATAACCATCCAACGAATACCGGCAGCAAAGCCACCAATAATTGCAAGGATAGATACTGTAAATGCTGCCCAGTCCATAGCCGACATCAGACTACCGTTCTCATAGTAATGGTAATGATTCCACCAAAGTTCTCATTGTTTCCAGATGGTGGGGTCATTCTAGTAAAGGCAATCTCTTCGATAACAGCATCGAAGTTTTCACCGGATGTAAAGTCTTGAACGAGAACTGTTGCACCAGTTGATTCAACAGTCTCTAAAGCTGATAGGCGAAACTTGGCTCCACCTAAAGTTCCGTAACGAGTGTTACGGCGGTCTGATTCAAAGTCATAACACATCAATGGCAACTGGATCAGACGAGATCGAGTAGGGCTAGGGATAGCCTTGATGGCATAGCCATTCATAACTGCACCCTTGGTTGAATCATCTGCATTGCGATACAAGGTAAAGGCTAACTGTCCATTGACTTGAGTGGATGCATAAGCAGCAGATAGATCGAAGTCTGTATTGTATGCATTACCGGTAGTCAGGGTTGTAATCTGAGTACGGCCTTCATTGGCATCTGCATAGATTTCAATGTTTCCATTGAGTGTTCCGGTTTCAACACGGACACGCTTCCATGACTTCTTCTCTAGAGTTCCCCAGTTAACGATTGCTGTCTGGACTGTTCCTTCTGGAACAAGATTGGTTGCGTGTTGCAACCATGTTCCACTTGAATGGACAGAGAAAAATAATTGTGCTGATGTAGGGAAGAATCCCAAAGCATCTACTGATCCAGTAGTTCCAGTAGCCACAATGTCGGTGGCGTATGGATAAGTTCCATCATCTAGTAGTTGTCCAAGGTAGATACGATAGATGCCAGAGGCACCACCAATACCAGCTTTAACACCTGCATAGATGTAAGAGTCTCTAGCTGCAAAGCCAAGGATTGGATTGGTTGTATTAAAAATCAATGGGCCATAGACGATAGTTGCATCATCTGCAATAGCCGCAATACGGACACCACGAGAGGTTCCGATAGCAAGATAGGTTCCAAGGTATCCAAAGAGTGATCGAACTGTCTCGCCTCGAGGAATGTCTGCTACTGATACGGCAGCACCCAAAGCACCAGTTGAGTCAGGGGCAATCTTAAAGATTGCAGATTTGTCACCAGCATAACCTGCTACATAAATTGCACCACGACCTTCAGCAATATCAGACCAGATCCAACCAATAGGCACGGTAGTTGTATTGGCTACTGGAGTAATGGTTGAAAGGTTCGTTGCTGCACCACCATGACCACCAGTAAATGGAAGTTCATATACTGCCGCTATTGGTGTAGTGCCAGTTACATAACTGACACCAGCCATGATGCGGTTCTTTACATACTGCAAGACAACGCTTGTAGCGTTGGCAGTATTCATATGGTAGTGAGCATGAAGTGTTGGACTTGCTGCTGTTAGATCGTAATCATAAATGTATGTAGCGGTGGCAAGATAGAGTGTAGTTCCATCTGTCTCTGCCGCTAGAATTTCAGTAGATAAAGCAGATCCAAGGATGAGTGATGTGGATGTGCCACCTGCTGTTACTCTGGCAACACGAATTGCTGTGCTACCTGCTGCTGCACAATCAATATGCAATACATAATCAACACCACTAATAGTGGCAGGTAATGAGATCACTCTTCCGGATGAGTTAGTCGCTGCTGGGAAAAGCTTTGTTGTATCTTTAAGTAAAGAGATCTGGCCCGGAGTCCATGGGTCAATGCCCTGCCCTGTGAAGTAACGAAAGCGTAGTTGTTCTGCGTTACCTTCTAGTGCTTCCTGAAACTGGACACCTTCACCAAGGTGAAAGGATGTTTGAGATCGAACCCAAAGACCTGAGTCAAGAGTCTGCTCACCCGGTTCACGAGCTTGGTCAACACGCTCATACTTCCATCGGGCAGTAGATCTACGGTATGGAGTTGTGTCATTAACATTCAAAAGGAATGGTAGACCACCAATAGCCACATCAAAGGCGTAGGTGTTTGGATCGTAGTATTGAGAGCTTCGACCTGTGAGGTCGAGGATAACTGTCTCGGTAATATCCGGAGATTTAGATTGCTTTAATACCACACCGACTCCTTGTTCTAAAAATAGTAATAGAGCAGTTTAGCCTCATGCTCAGGAGGTAATGCTGGTGTTACTTAGAGAGCTGCGATCTCTTCTGCTGTTAAACCAAGAGCTGCAAGCTTTGCTTCTGCTGATGCCTTAGCTGCAGCCTTAGCTGCTGCTGCTGCATCATCGATTGCCTTCTGTGCTTCAAACGCAGCTTGGCGTTCTTCCATCTGTGTGATCTCTTCTGCTGTCATTGGGCGTTCAGTTGATACGCCAGTTGAACAGTCAACTTCGATTACTGTTGGTGCTGTCATTTGTGTTGCCTTTCGTTGTTGGTTGTTTACTTAGCGGCTGATGCCGTATAGCGTAAAGGTAGATCCTGTTACAAAGTTTGCTCCGCCACCGGGAAATAAAGTAATTGAAGTTATTGGGGCATTGCTCCTATAAAGACCTGCATACATTGTTTGGTTTACATTTGTTCCGTTATGCTCTGATACACAATCACTCGAGTATTGCTTAAACATAGAAGAAGTATAATTAGGTATATAAATTGTATTAGATCCAAAAATATTTGCAGTTGCACTTGTTCCAGTAGTTTCTAAAAGATAAGAAAAATTTGTCTGACTTCGACCACTACTTGGGGTAGACCCATCACCAGCAAATATCGTATCGGAATATAAAGAGGATGCATCTGCGTTAAATCTAATAGCCCCTGATATTCTGATTGCAGCGTAGTCACATCTAGTTGAAGCAATAATCATTAAATCGGTATTAGTCTGAGGTATATTGTTAAAGTTTACGGTAGAAGTAGAACTTGAAAGAACTTGAGTATAAATTGCTTCCATTCCTTTTGACATGTTATGCACCTCTTGCTATTGGGTTAGATGTGATGCCATATAAATCAATTCTTGAACCAACAGCAAAATTGCTTGCACAATAAAACCATACATTGCTCAATGCTGTTGATGAACCAAAGCCAAATGCATTTACTGAAGTTAGTGCAACATATCCAGATCCATTGGCATCATATCCACCAATACTCCGAATTGTTTTATATTTATTAACACTAGTGTAATCAAGTATATCTACAATTACTAATCCATTTATAGAAGTAGAATTAGCTGGGATTTGTGTAAGACCTGGGTTATATTGACCGGTGGCCCCAGATGCAAAGGCTGAAGTTCCATTACCATAAAGTGTATGGACAGAACTATTACTGGTTCCTCCGGTTCCATTAAAACCATAAATTGTAAAAGTATCAGCTGATGAGTTACTCGAAGCAGAAACCCTAAATTGCAAATGGGTAAATGTTTGAGGTATAGAATCAAAATTAATATTTGTTGTAGCGGAACTTGCAGTAACGCTTCCTATCCAATGCATTGTCATTTAAGCACCAGCCTTAATTCCATATAGGGTTGCAGTTCCAGTCCAGTAAATAGAACCGCTTCCAGTAGATAGTATTATTTCAGTTATTGCTTCAGTTTTTTGCCATAACCCACAAACAATTTGTGATTCTCCAGAACCATTTCGATCAGCAGAGTTTCTTGAAATATAGGTTTTGAACTTTGAAGTATTTGAATAATTGTTTATATGTATAATGTTTGATGTTGGAATTGTAGTGCTATATGTAATATTTGTTAGCAATGGCCCAGCACCAGATGCTGTAACTCTTGAGCTTGTAACAGATGCACCATCTCCTCTAACAAATGTAGCAGAATATACCCCACCAGAAACAAAATTAAAAATAAGATTTCCGCTATGCGTAGAGTTTGATACGGCATTGATAACCAAAACTAAATCACGATAGCTATTAGGTATACTAGAAAAGGTCATATTGGAGCTAGTTCCACGAGCAATTACCTGAGCAATAGGTTCCATTGCACCTTGTGCCGTATCTTGATCCCAGAACTTGTTGGACTTTACTCCGGGTTCTGCTGTTGAGAATCGTCTGATTGCCATGTGTCTCCTACTTAGATATTCCGTATAGAGTTGCTGTTGAATGTGTAGCAAAGTTAGGTGCAGATATATTGGTTCCAATAGTAATTATACTAATTGGAGCATTGCTTCTAAATAGATTAGCTCTAAGAATATTATATGTTAGAGTATTAGAAGAGTTATCTTCTTTAGCTGTTTCAGCAATTACTTGCTTAAATGAATTTGATGTATAGTTTGGAATATATATTTCAACCGAAGCATAGTTGTTAGCAGTATTGTTACTGCTGTTTATATCAAACTCTAGAAACGCATTACTTCCATTGCTTCGATATGCACTTGCTGCATTAGATGCATTACGCAAAGTAGTACCACTATAGATTGCAGAACCATCACTATTAAATTGCATATATATTCCCTGAGCAGTATCCGTACCAGATGCAGCTCTTGCTGACACAACAAGTTTCAAATCGGTATATGTTTGTGGAATGTTTAAGAAAACAGCTTGGTTTGAACCAGAGAGATTTCGAGTAAAGATCGGTTGCATACCTTTAGGCATATCAGGCTCCAGTCGCTAATGGGTTGTGGTTAATTCCATATATATCTATCTTGGTTCCCTCAACTAGATTACCGTCAGTTGCCACAAGTACTTGATAAATAGCAGCAGTTGATAACCAAGCACCTGAACCTATGGCTGCTCTTCCGCCACCGTTTCTATCCCAACCACCCAGTACTTTGCATATTTTGTTTTTGTTTGTATTTGCATAATCAAGGATGTTGAAGACTGCTGCACCGAATGTTCCAGCGACTGCACTTGAATCTCCAAGAACTTGCTGTAATGAATATGTACCAGCGGTTAATGAAAATGTTGGATTAACTGTTGATCCTTCACCGAACAAACCATGAACAGTATAGTTAGCTGCTGTTGTGTCACCGTTTACTTGAACATAAGCAGACAGTCCTGCTGAAAACGATGTAGTTCCTCTACCAAAGATTCTTACTTGTAGGTGAGTAAATGTCTGAGGTATTGAAGAAAACACAACATTGCCAGCACCGCCTGCACCTACAGTTTGACCTGCTATCCAATGCATTGTCATTTATACACCTGCCTTTATTCCATACAGGGTGGCTGTTGAGCCACCAGCCCAAACACCATTTGTTGCAACATCAATATAGGTAACAGCTGCGTTGTTTGCCCATGTTCCAGCATTAAGTTCTGTGACCCCAGTCGTTCCTTCTTCTAGAGAATTTCTTGCAATAGCTGTCTTGTATGTTGATGTGCTTGAGTAATTAAATATATCAACTTCTGATGATGAAAAAACACCAGCAGCTGTACTATTCCAACCTGTGTCCATTAGTAATCCGTAGGTGGGTGTTGATGTTGTACCTCTTGCAGATGAAGCGGTTGTATTTTGTCCTCTAAGATATGTTTGACTCCAGCCAGTAGGCCCAGTAGAGTTAAGGTAAACAGAAAGAGTTGTATAAGAACCGTATATAGCCCTTCCGTGAATAATGATTTTCAAATCTCTATATGCTTGCGGGATACTAGAAAATATCATTGATGCACTTGATCCAGTTGAAACCACTTGGGCAATAGGAACCATTGCACCCTGCTGAACATTGTCAGCATCCCAAGCACTTTGAAATTTAGGTAGACCTTGTGTCAACCTTGAAGTAGAAAATCTACTGATAGCCATATGACCTACCCAATCTATTTAATTAAAGCTCGGTTCCAAATGCTGAGAATGTAAGGTTTGCATTTGATGCGTATGTACGAATTGCGTTAGTTGCTGCAAGTGTTACACCAAGTGTTAACGCTGTTGAATCGTTAGCTGCGATAGGTACATCGTAGGCAATGTAATGGACATTTGCCAAAGTTGTAGCCGCTGTTGGTTTAACTGCAATACGGTATGTAGCCGAGGTTGTTCCACGGTTAGCAATTACGATTGTTGATACTACTGCTGATGATGAAGCTGGAACTGCATACAAACCTTCTTCGGTTGTTGCTGCTGCAGCTAGTTGACCTAGTACTTTATATGCCATGATTTATGCTCCCATAAGTAGAAACGGATTGAGGTTTTCTGATTCTTTAGCCAAAGGATACCCTCCAGCTGTTACACCGTCATGAACTACAACGGTTTCCTTGGTGGTATCGACTGTGATCTCACCGGCCAAGCCTGTAAATGTAGAGTGTTCTGCTGTTGTACCTCTACGATATTGAATTGCAAATGAACTTGGCACCCTATGCTCCCATCATCATCAATACATCTGGGATTGGATCTGTAACCACGATTCCCCAAGATGTTGCTGTTCCATTATTAGTTAAGAATTTGCCAGCATTACCAGTAAGACTTGGAACATATCCGGCTGCAGTAGATGCACTAGCCGCTGCCGATGTGGCAGAAGTAGCTGCACTTGTAGCAGAGGTTGATGCAGCTGTAGCTGAACTTGCTGCACTAGATGCCGAGGTCGAAGCTGATGAAGCACTTGTGGCTGCTGCAGTAACGCTAGTTGCTGCACTAGATGCAGAGGTCGAAGCACTTGAAGCTGAAGTCGCTGCCGCTGTCTGAGAAGTCAAGGCAGAAGAGGCAGAAGTAGCCGAAGAGTTGGCTGAAGTTAGGGCTGAAGATGCCGATGTAGAGGCACTAGAGGCCGATGTAGCCGCTGCCGTAGCCGATGTGGAGGCAGATGAGGCGGAGGTAGCAGCAGCGGTCTGAGAGGTCAGAGCCGATGAAGCCGAAGTTGAGGCTGAAGTAGCAGAGGTGGCAGCCGCTGTGGCCGATGTTGCTGCTGAGGTAGCCGAGGTTGAAGCCGAGGTAGCCGATGTCGCTGCTGATGAAGCAGCGGTTGTTGCAACGGATGTCAGGGTTGCTACAGATACGAAGGTTGAGCTAGATGTATCTGCATCTGTAATGAATCCCATATCACGAACAATGCCTGATCCAGTCAATCCAATTACTGATGAGTAACTAGATGCAGCAGATGTGGCTGAAGTGGCCGCTGATGATGCACTTGTTGCGGCTGATGTAGCAGATGTTAAGGCAGAGGATGCAGAAGTTGCAGCCGATGTTGCTGAGGTCGAAGCACTTGTTGCCGATGTTGCAGCAGCAGTTGCACTAGCAGCGGCTGATGTAGTTGATCCGAATAGTGTATCGATGTAAGACTTGTTAGTTGCATCTGTGGATGCAGTAGGTGTAGCAAGATCTGTAATCTTGCTGTTACCCATTGATAAAGCACCGGTCATAGAATCACCGGACTTGGAAACCTTGGTAGCAATCGAGTTAGTTACTGTGGTTGAAAAACTTGCATCATCGTTGATGGCAGCAGCTAGTTCGTTAAGGGTATTCAAAGCACCCGGTGCTGCATCGACAAGGTTTGAAACTTGAGTATCTACATAAGCCTTGGTAGCAGCATCTGTATTAGCAGATGGAGTTCCAAGACCTGTAATTTTGTAGCTTCCAGCAGCAAGATCAGAACCCAAAGTTCCGCTTGTGATTATCTTAGATGTAAGAGTAGATGCAACACCATCAAGGGTTACTGTTCCTGTGGCATTGGGAAGGGTAATTGTTCGGTCTGCTGTTGGATCAACTACTGTAAGTGTTGTCTCATAAGCATCGGCAGTTGCACCTTCAAATTGGATGCCACCATTTGCAATTACTGCACCATCTAGAATCTTTGCTGAAAGAGTCTGTGCATCTGTATCGCCGACCACATTACCGGTTACGCCGTGGACACCTGCTGTTGTAGGCGTAGCGGCAGATCCAATGTGAGCAGAAAACTCGTTGAAGTCCTGACCAGAAACCACATGGCGAACCGTAGCTCCTGCGGAGTGAGCCACATTTGCTGTGGAGTCTGCACCACGAGTTACATTAAGAGTAGTTCCACCACCGGATGAAGTAACACTAATAAGTTCTTCTTTGTTGGTATCTGGATCGATAACCAAGGTGTAAGGGTAGTTGCTTGGGAAACCTGTTACTAGGTCAAGCGTGATTGATTGAACAGTACTATCGATACCTGTTGATAGCGATGCCTGTTTTGCTGTTGAGGCGTAATATCTTTTCTGGGCCATTGGTTACCTCGTATAGTGGAGTCGGGGTGGATAAAGATCTCGAAGCTGGGCAGCCTCTTGCTGTAGTCGTTGCTGGTATAGACCAAGGTAGAATCGTGCAACGGAAGTTCCGCCACCGATTGGCTTAGATTGATCCATCATGTCTGCTTCTACTGTCTGGCTTGGGATTCGTGCAGCATCTGAACCAACGATAAGTCGAGCAATAGCTCCATAAGTAATTACATCGATAGTAGAAGATGGCAGACCAGTTACTGTTTCATAAATGTCATTCTCGGCAGAAAGAACTGATGGAGCCTTAGCATAGATAACCTGAACAGTTCTGCCCGGATCAATCATGTCAAAGATATTGATGGTCTTTCCATTGGCAAATACTGTTGTGTTGGCAGTCTTGTCTGTGTCATACCTACGGACATTGAGCCATTCCTTGGTTGATCCAATAGTCTGCCATTTGACATTGAGGACATAGTCGGCAGTAGCTGGAAGTGAGTAGGCAGTAACGGCTGAGTTAAAGCTAAAGGTGTGTGTGCCTACCCCAAAGAGTTCTGGGTAGACAGCCTGAATTGTGTCGTTAATAGCCTGCTTGACCATGAATCGTGGGTATTGAGGTGCAATTACCACCTTGGTCTGGTTGGCCGCCGTAGAGGCTGTGGTGCCTCTAAAACCTCTGCCCCAAGGGGCAAGGTAAACCTGCTTGGTTAGGTTGTCTGTCCGATCCACATACATCAGTTCAGAGCCAACCTCGATGATGCCACGACCCATCTGGGCAGTCTCATTGACTACGAAATCTGTGGCTGTAGTGGTAGCAATACCACCAGATTGGTTGATCCAAGTAGCGGTTTCCTGTTGGGCCCCATAACTTTGGATCTGCCCAAGGACTCGTTCTATGAGTCCACTAAATGTTGTTGTCATTCACTCACCGCTCTCAGGGCTGCGGCAGCAGCCTTATCAGTAGTTCCGCCTAGTTGGTTGCAGACACCACGAAGGTCTTTGTAATTAGGCCGAGTGTTACCAGC
>Ga0247723_1002068_pt1 | contig 11047 bp, 8 predicted proteins | sample MSEWelMarce5H_FC_FD_189079 | JGI IMG/M metagenome (GOLD analysis project Ga0247723, IMG submission 189079) | Subsurface sediment microbial communities from gas well in West Virginia, United States - MSEEL Well Study Marcellus 5H_FC | ecosystem: Environmental > Terrestrial > Deep subsurface > Rock...
AACTACCATTATTACTTTGTTTGAATACAGCATCACTTATGAAAGAAAGAGCAGACAAACAAAGAGAAGAAATGAAGAAAATGGAAAAGCAGTTCAAACAATAAAAACACTATTTAATTATTATGGAAGAATATGTTTCAATACATAAAATAGTATCGCTTATAGAACAATACCAACAATCACAAGTGGGTATTGGGTTAAACTCATTTGGGTTTGGTAATATTGTGGAGTTTGGTAATACAAACAACACTGGTATGACCCCAACATACCCATTTGTATTTGTAACCCCACAGAATATCTCTTATGAGGAAAATATTGTAACCTACAATATGTCTTTAATCTTTGCTGATAGAATCAATGATGACTTATCAAATGAGGTAGATGTTATTAGTGATATGGATATTCAAGCCAGAAGGTTTATGTCCTTTATCAAAAGGGGTATGAACCAAACACCTGATTTGTATGAAAAGATGGATATTGTATTACCAACAAATGCTGTTCCGTTCCAAGAGAGATTTAATGACTTTGTTGGGGGTGTAGCACTTGATTGTAATTTTGTGGTGTTCACTGATATTAACGCATGTGATTATTACGGATAATGATTGAACAGGGTATACTAAATGATATTGCTGCTCTGTTAAAGGGTTCATTGGTAAAACAACTTGAAATACCAAGACGCTCTACAACTTATGGTGGACCAGGTAGACCTGGATTACCAAAACCAGTATCAGGAAGATATCCAACACCAATATCACCACCAATAGCATCAGGAAATCTTATTAGAAACATTGATGTTAAGTTTGTTGAAAACCCACAAACAGGAATACCTGAACTTGTAATGGAGATGCCTATTGAAGGTTTCTTTGTAAATGAAGGTAGAAGACCTGGTAGATACCCACCTGTTGGACCTATTGATAAGTGGGTTAGACAGAAACAATCAGTTAAAGGAATTAGAGATGCCAAAGGTAGATTTATTCCAAGAAAAACATTAGTATATTTGATTAGAAGGTCTATTGGAAGATATGGTTATGGTGGAAATGACTTTATCAACAAAGCCTACAATAACATACAACAACAAATCCTTGAACAATATGGGGATTATGTAGCAGGATATTTACAATTCCAAATAGACCAATTTGTAGACAAAATAAGAACAACATGAGTATAGCAGTATTATATGAACCCCCAATATTTCAACCTGTATTAACAAATGGGTTGTTTTTTACTGTATCAGCAGATACAACCAATAACTATAGATTTAGATACACCTATGACTTGTATATAAATGGTGTAAATGTATTTCAGGGAAAGGCAACACCAAACCCTTATGGACTTGGGGTAGTTGATGTTTCAAGAATACTACAAACCTATTGTAATAATATGCCAATATCTGTTTGGAATACAACAGACATTTATACACACCAGACATTTCCATTTTCAAGACCTTATAGTGATGAAACAATCAATTACCAAGTTAAGTTTGGTTATGAGTATTCATCAACAGAATTAGGTTCTGTAACTGGTTTTACAGGTTCAGGTAATACACAAGGAGCACCATCAGTACCATCTACCCTATTAAAGACATTTCAATCTACAATGGGGGTTAATGGTAGAGCAACACAACAGAACTTTGATATTGACCCATTTGTATTATCAGGAACTCCAACAACATCAAACCCAACAACATCGGGTTTATTCTTAACAAATACACCAAGAACCCGTGATTTGGAATTGGAGGACTATTACACACTTGCCTTTACAAACTATTACTTGGATGGTTCAATTATATCAGAACCATATTATGTGAAATACAATTTTTATGATGATGAAGGTATTTTATTAACAGGTGTTACTGTGGATAACATTACAACCAATGGTGGTGGTCCAAGAACAAATTGTAATCAAGTTTATCAAGCATTACCATATATTATACCATCAGGAAATACTGATTATAACACATTATATGTTGGAGCAGGTCCAAGAAACTTACTTAATATTATGCCACCAAATACAGCACAATATACAGTTCAGTTATTTGGAAAGTTTACAGGTACAACATCACCAATACAACCAACCCCAACTCCTACTCCTACTCCATCAGCAACACCACAAACTTGTCCTTGTTTGACTTATGAGGTGTTTAACGCATCATTGGAAGCACAAGGGGTATTATATTATCTTGATTGTAATAGAATACAAAGAACACTTGTTGTTGACCCACAAGAAACCTTCTTTGTTTGTGTATGTAATACAGGTTCTTGGACTATTGAAGGAAACCTTATTTTGACTTATGATAGTCCTTGTAGTATTCCATCACCAACTCCTACTCCAACTCCTTCATCAACACCTTGTGTTTGTGGTGAATATGAGGTAGATAATACAGGTGAAAACTCACCAGTGTTGTTCTATACCTTCTGTGATGGTTCATCTCAAGCATATACATTATCACCAAATACAATAGAATACATCTGTGGTTGTGTAGGAACATTTAGTTGTTCTGACCCAGCAGTATCCATAACTTACGCAGGACCTTGTTAAAAATATGATTACACCTCAACCAGTCCCAACAACATACACCCTTGGCAATTGTTCAGGGTATACAGCAGTATCTGAAATATTCACAGTCAATGTGGGTCCAATCTGTAATAGGAGTGGAAACCCACAACTACAAATTATGTGGTTAAACAGATATGGACATTATGATTATTACCGATTCACCGCAGGTAAAACTGAAGGTTTGGATATTACAAGACAAACTTATAAAACCTGGAATGTAGACTGGGGTTCATCTAACCCTTCAATGGCTCAATATTCTCGTGGAACAACTGATTATCAAGTCAATATGACTGAAACTCATGTTATAAACACAGGGTTTATTAACCAACCTGATTTTATGTTTTTAGAAGAATTATGGACATCAAATGAGGTATATGAAATACCAAGTGATGGTGGTTTAAGACCAATAAATGTGGTAAATGTTGATTTCATTAGAAAGAATAAAGGTAATAGAGAAATTACCAATCTTGAATTGACTTATTTGTACAGTAACAACATTACTTTAATCAGTAAATAATTCTTATATTTGTAGTATGAAAAGATATAAAGATACTGAATATTTCATTACTGAAGATGGTAAAGTTTTTAGAAATGATAAACTAATGAAAACTCAATATCAAAAAAAATATGGATATGAATATAAGATTATGAAGATAAATAATGTTAGAACAAGTGTTTATATTCATAGGATGATTGCGGAAACTTATATTCCAAATCCTGAAAACAAACCAGAGGTTAATCATTGGGATGGTGATACAAAAAATAACATTATCAATAATTTATTTTGGGCTACATCATCAGAAAATAAAATACATAAAACAAGAATATTAAAAAGGGGTGTTAGAGAAAACCATAACATGGTTAAATTAACTGAAACTGATGTTGAGTGGATTAGAAATAATTACATACCGAACCATAAAGAATTTGGTATGAATGCTTTAGGAAGAAAGTTTAATATCAATGCATCTAATGTTCACAAAATAATACATAACAAAATATGGATACATCACTAATTGTATATCTTGATGGTATATGGAAAAGAATTGATATATATGAGGATATTCCAATCTCTGTAATAATTCAAGAATTAGATATTAACGCATTGGATGTTAGGAAATCTCCTTATTCTAAACAATTTGTTATACCAAATACAAGCAACAACGCCAAAATATTTGAGTTTTACTTTGAGGTTAATGGTATTGAGTTTAACCCACTAACAAAAGTTCAGTGTGTAGTTCAATATAGGGGAACTGATATATTCACTGGTTTATTAAGATTATCAGCAGTTATCAACAACCCAAACTACACAGATTATGAGGTATTCATTATGGGTCAAGTTGGTGATTTTGCTTCTGAAATAAGAAACTTAACATTACAAGATTTACAATGGGATGACTTACAACATGAGTTAAACTATGATAATATCACACAATCTTGGGATGCCAAAGATAATGATGTAGATGGTTTATTTGGTGGAAAAGTATTATACCCAATGATTAACTATGGATTACCATATCAAGACATTGGGGGTCAACAAGTACCATCATACACCTATACTTTTGATGAACCATATTCATTTGACCAATCAACACACTCTGTACCTGAATATGTTTGGAAACCAGCAATAAGGGTTAGAGAGGTTATTGATAGGATATTTGCAAAAACAGGATATCAGGTTATTAGTGATTTCTTTGATACTGACTATTTCAAGTCAATGTATATGGATACTTTCCAAAATGGTAAACTTGGAGTTGATGTAGCATCTGCTGTTACAAACCAAAACATCTTCAAGACATACATGCGTCCATCTACAGTAATAACATTTGGTACAGCAGGTGCAAGACCCCTTAATTTCCAAACTAAAAGAGGTGATGGTTATGACCCACTTGGAAACTTTGTATTAGGAACAGGTGTATCAAGTTCAATAGACCCACCAGCACCACCATTTAATACAAACTACTTTAGAGTTCCATTTGCAGGGAACTATTCTTGGAACTTTAGATTTAACTATGATGATAACAATGTGTGTGGTGGAGATATTGATTTCCAAATATATGCAAGAAAAGGTAGTGATTTATCAACATTAGATTCACAACCACCATTTGCTGTATCTGACTTATATCAATTACCTACTTGTGGACAACAAGCAGCAGTCAACTATTTCTTTACAGGAAATTGTGGGACAGGTGAGTATGTTAGATTGTATGTTGACTTAAAGAGTTCATCAACACCAGGAAATCAATTAAGGATTTTACCTTATAATGAATATACTATTACAAGTCAAGCACCTATGTGGGATTTGTATTCATCACCAACATTAGCAGGAACACAACTTGTAGATATTAGATTGGGGTTACAACAGATAAATTGTATTGATTTCTTAAAAGCGATGATAACTATGTTTAACTTGGTTGTTGTTCAAGATGAGGTTTCACAATCAATTATCATTGAACCATTTAACTGGTACTACAATGAAGCGGATAGAACAGAAAAAGACTGGACACAGAAACTTGATTTGAACTCATCATATAGAATAGAACCATTATCATTTGATTTAACCAAAGAGGTTAATTTGACTTATACAAAAGGTTCAGAAGAATACTTGAATAAAATATTTGAAGATACAAACAAATACCAATATGGAAGATATAAATACATTTCAACAAACAATCTTTTATCAGGTGAACAAACTTATGAAATACCATTTGCCGCAACACCAACTACAGTTGTTAATGGAGCAGACAATTTTATTATACCTTCTTTTTATAGGGAATTGAATACTGCTGTAACAACACCAACAGGTGCAACATCAGGATATACTTACACAACACTACAACCTTATTCAAATAAACCCCATATCTTCTTTTGGACTGGTAATAGATTTGCATACAAAGACCAATTTAGACAGGTTCAGGGTAGTTGGTATTTGAGTTCAGGGGCAACACCAGTGGAGATTACAACTTACCCTTGTGTATCACACTTGAGTTCATTAGACATACAAATACCTGATTTAGTATCTGACTTAAACTTTGGTTCTACTTTTGATTTCTTTGGAAACTACAACACACTACCAGTTCAGTTTACACAATTTAACTTGTGGAACTTATTTTGGGAGGATTATGTGGATAACAATTACTCCAATGAAACAAGAAGATTAACAGGTAGGTTCTTCTTAAAACCAATAGACATATATGAAACAAGTTTAACAGACAAAGTATTTGTTAAAGATAGTTTCTACAGAATTGAGTTAATCAATGAAGCAGATTTGACTGACTACAAACTCACAGAGTGTTCTCTAATCAAAGAAAGGGGTGGTTACTATAAAGTTATACCACCATCACCTTTTTACGCAATATCAGGGAATACCCCTTATCAAGGAATAACAACTGCCTATGATGTTGTTTGTTATACAGGTACAACAATAACACCTGTTTGTATTGGTTCAGCATCAACAGTAACATTAACCACATTTGGTGTTTCAGGACTTACAAATCTACAACAAGTGTATTATGATACAGGAACAGAATATAGACCTGTAAACACAGGAACATACATCAGATATACTGGTGATAGTACCACTTATGTAGTTATAAATAATAAAGGAGAAATCCTGCAACAAAATTGTTAAAATTTACTATATTTGTAATATGAAAAGATTTAGAGAAACCGATTATTTTGTAACTGAAAATGGTGATGTTTTTAGAAATGAAAAAAAACTAAAACCACAACCAACTAATGCTGGTTATTTAAGAGTTGGAATCTATGAAAACAAAATCTATAAAAGATATTTAATCCATAGATTAGTTGGAGAACTTTATTTATCAAATCCAAATAATTTACCAGAGGTTGCACATCAAAATCATATTAAAACAGATAATAGAGTTGATAACTTAAAATGGAGTAATCACTCTGATAACATGAAAGAAAATTACATAAGTGGAAATGCTAAACCTGCTAAAGGTGAAAAACAACATTTATCAAAATTAACAGAAAATGATATTTCTTTTATAAGAAACAATTATATACCAAGGGATAAAAAGTTTGGTATGAGAGCGTTAAGTAGAAAATTCAATGTCTCTTATGGAACAATATATCCTTTAATACACAATAAAACTTGGAAACACATTAAATAATCATGGCGGAGCGCGTAATAGGACTCAGAATACAACTTAATGGATTAAATACAGTAATCACTGATATCAAGACATTAGAAAATGAAATAAGAAAAGCAAAAGAGGACTTAAAAGAGGTTGAAATTGGTGGGGATATATTCAACCAATTATCAAAAGAAATAAGTCAGGCTGAAACAAAACTGATTGGTTTACAAGATGCTGCCAAGGGTATATCAAAAGAAAAGACACTTGAAGGGTTTGGTAAATTGGGTGCTGGTATTTCATCATCATTTGCTGCTGCAACTGCCGCAGTATCCTTGTTTGGAAAAGAAAGTGAATCAGTCCAAAAGGCTGCAACTCAAGCACAAAACTTATTAACAATCGCATTATCAATTAGGGGTATTGCGGAGGTTAAAACAGGGGCACAGATTGTGGCTAAAACCATTGCCGAAAAAGCATCAACAGCCGCAACACTTGCCACCAATTCGGCAACCAAGGCGTTATACACCACAATGGCTGCAAATCCATACGGACTTATATTGGTTCTTGTTGGAGCGTTGGTTACAGCCTATTTGACTTTAACATCAGCCACCTATGATGCTGAGGCAGCACAGGAATCATACAATAAGGTATTGGAAGATACATTGTATCAGTATGATTTGGAAAGGTTGGAAATACAATCCAATCTTGCTATTAAGTTAAAAACTGCTGAATTAGAAGGTAAATCAATTAAAGAAATTGCCCAATTAAAGAAACAAGCCAACTTGGACACAATAGCTCTTATTGATAGAGAGGTTGATGATTTGGTTCGTTTAAGAATTGAAAGACAAAAAGAAATCAGTAAAAACATTGAAGATGAGAAGGAAAGAAAGGATGCGATAAAAAAATTAAATGATGATTTTGCTAAAGAAGGTAGAAGATTAGGTTTAGAAAGATACAAATTAGAACAACAGATTAAGTTGGATGAGATTGATTTGGAAATCCAATTAAAGAATAGTACCCAAAAAACAAATGAAGCAAGGAAAAAGTATATTGAAACATTACTTACTGAACTTGAGGTAAACTCAAAGTTATTGGTTCAGAATATAAACTTGACTGATGTTGATAACAAAATTATTGATTCATTACAAAAGAAAGTTGAGGCTGCAAAGGCTTATGCTTCTGAATTGGATAAATTAAAAACATTTACACAATTATACAAAGAAGAACTTGATGACTTAAATCCTGTTCAAGATAAATTGGGTGATATATTCAATAGTGTTAAAAATACTGGTGAAGATTTGATTGATTCATTGGATACAATTACTTACACCGCAGCACAATCAAAAGAAGCGTTAAAAACTTTTGATGAAGGTATAAAAATATTATCACAAGGGTTAAATGAGGTAGACAAACAATTACTATTGGACTTTGCCAGTAACTACAAAGAGTTATTCACAACATTTCAACAATTACAACAATTCAGTGATAAACCATTAGGGTTTAAGATTAGTGATTTCCAAAAGGTGATTACTGACTTAAACTTATTGAGTGGTAAAATAACTGAAGACCCTTACAAAAGGAGTGCTGAAGAAATAGTTGTAGCCAAGGTTACAGCACAAGAAAGATACAACATCTTAAAGAAATCATTTACTGATGAATATATTGTTTATCTTGAAGCACAGGAAAGAAAGAAGGGTTTAAGTGAAAAAGAAATTGCTGAATCAAGAACCAGACTTGAAGCCATTTCAACAGCAACCTTTGAGTCCCTTACAGGTGTTGGTGATAACCTATTAAAGTTTGAGCAGGGGGTTGTTCTTACATCACAAAAGGTTATTGAGTTAAACAAACAATTACAAGCATTAGCACCAGCAGCAAGAAGGGGTTTCTTATTACAAAATGCTGATGAGATTGCCAAAGAATATGGGGCAACAATACCTGCTGTACTTAAAAATGAACAGGAACTGGCTAACTTACAACAAGAAATTGCCAAAAAGACATTTGATGAAAAGAAAAAGTATGCTGAGGCAATCAATATTCTTACAGCAGATTTATTGGCACAGGGTATTGATATTGAAGAATTGTCTTATGAGGAAAAATTGATATTACTTGAAAAGTTCTTGGGTAAATCAGTGGCAGCAACAACCAAAGCGGCAGAAGATACCAAAAAAATATCAAAAGCAACAATAGATTCTATTACCAATGGTTTACAACAATTCAGTCAGTTAGTAGGACAAACAGCATCATTGGTGGCTCAATCATACGCATTTCAATTAAAACAACTTGATGATACAAGTAAAGCAGCATTAGAACAAGTTGTAGGGGATACAGAACAAGCAAATCAAAAGAGATTAGAACTTGAGAAACAATATCAACTACAAAAGGCTGAACTTGAAAAAAGAGCATTGATTAAGTCATTACAATTTCAATTAGTTCAGGCTATTGCTGATACAGCACAGGCTGTTGTTTCTAACTTGGAAATACCCCCATTGGCGATTGCTATTGGTGTGTTAGGAGCAGCACAGATTGCATTGATTGGACAACAATTATCATACGCACAATCACTTGCATCAGGTGGTAGAATTAAGATGGGTGCTGGTGGTATGGTTATGGGTCCATCACATGAATATGGTGGTGTATCCTTTGCTGGTGGAGTTAATTTGGAAGGTGGGGAATCTGTTATCAACAGAAATAGTTCATTGAACTACGCATCATTATTATCAAGAATAAACCAATCAGGTGGGGGACAACCACTTGTAAACAACGCATCTAATTCATTGATGGAAGAAAGATTGATACAGGCAATTGCCAAGGCTAATCAAGAACCAATTAGAGCATATGTATTAAATTCAGAAATAACAAGTGGACAAGCAATTAACAGAAGGTTAAATGAACTTGCCACCTTATAAATTAAAACTATTTATAGACAATGATTAAAATTATAGACCTTGATATAGAAGGAACAATCACAGGGGATACAAAGGTTACTGAAATTGCATTGGTAGAAATGCCAGCAATTGAACAGAACTTTATCTATTTCACAAAACAAGAATTTGTTGATTCAATAAAAGATTATCCACAATATATTACAGATACTGCTATTAGAGCAAGAAAATGGGTTGATGAAAATGGATATGGTAGTTGTTTAACACCTGTCGGGAAATCAAGGTTAAACCAATTAGCCAATAGAGAACCTTTATCTTTGGAGACATTGAAAAGGATGAAAGCGTTTGGTTCAAGACATAAGAAAGATTGGGAAAGTTCCAAGTCATTTGAAGAAGGTTGTGGATATCTTGCACTTGCTTCTTGGGGATTTGAACCATCAACTTATGATGATGTTATGAATTACTTGGAAAGAGTAATAACCAAGTCAGAACAGAAGATGGCTGAAATAGGTGAAAGAGGTGGAGTTAAAGAAAGTCCAAAAGCACCAAAGTCAGATACACCAAATAAGAATCCAAAAGGTGAAGGTAGTGCCAAAGGTGATGCATCAACAACAAGGGGAGCAGAGGTATCTAAAAGAGTTGAAGAAACATTACAAAACAAGAGTGATGATTTCAATGAAAGATATAAAGATAAACTTGGTTATGGTGTAAATCTTGGTATGTTAAAATCAGTTTATCAAAGGGGTGTTGGAGCATACAATGTTTCACACTCACCAGCAGTTAAGTCAGCAGAACAATGGGCTCTTGCCCGTGTAAATGCGTTCTTATACTTGGTTAAAAATGGTAGACCTGAAAATCCAAAATATGATTCTGATTATGATTTGTTACCAACAAAACACCCCAAGAAAAAGGAGAACATGGAATATGAACCAGGAACACTACCTGACTACGCCAACTATCCTGTGGGTGATAAAACCAAGTGTAAAGACCCAGCAAGAAATGGTGGTGTTGATTGTTCTAATCCTGATATGTTGGTTGAACCTGTATTATTTGTTAAAAGAAACCCTGGTGAAGACAGGAGTGATTATATCAACAGATGTACTGAATATCTTATCAAAAATGAAGGTAAACAAGCAGACCAAGCATATGCAATCTGTAATTCAACAGCGGATGAAGATTTTGCTGTGGGACAAATTGTTAGTTTTGATTATGATGATACATTGAATACTCCAAGAGGTAGGGGACTTGCTTTATATGAATTACAATCAGGTAGTGATGTTTATATCATTTCAGCAAGACAAAGTAAAGAAGGTATGTATCCAATTGCTGATGAACTTAGAATACCCCATAGTAAAGTATTTGCAACAGGTTCAAACAAAGCCAAAGTACAAAAGATTAAAGACCTTAAGGTTGTTAAACACTATGATAATAATGAAGATGTAATCAACTCATTGGGTAGAATAGGAGTACAATTTATGTGTCCTTGTTTGGATGAGTTTGTAGTTGTTTTAGAAC
>Ga0247723_1002072_pt1 | contig 11038 bp, 12 predicted proteins | sample MSEWelMarce5H_FC_FD_189079 | JGI IMG/M metagenome (GOLD analysis project Ga0247723, IMG submission 189079) | Subsurface sediment microbial communities from gas well in West Virginia, United States - MSEEL Well Study Marcellus 5H_FC | ecosystem: Environmental > Terrestrial > Deep subsurface >...
AGCATGGGAAGAGGCTGTAAAAATCCCAAATAAGTGATATAAGAACTTTAGTCTTACGCACAGGTAATTAAATGGCGCTTATCCCTATCAGTATCCCGCCGGGTGTTTACCGCAACGGAACCGAACTCGACAGTTCTGGCCGGTGGTATGACGTGAACCTTGTGCGCTGGGTTGAGGGGATGATGCGTCCCGTTGGTGGGTGGCAGGCACGAACCACAACCGCTCTTACCGGCAAAGCCCGTGGCATGATCGCATGGCGCTCTAACAACAGCACCCGCTACATCTCCGTCGGCACACATTCCAAACTCTACGCCATCACGCAATCGTCTGTGATCGTGGACATCACCCCTGCTGGGTTTGTTCCGGGCAACCCGAATGCGTCTGTTGGCGGTGGCTATGGCGTCGGTCTTTACAGCGCCGGGTATTACGGCACGCCACGCCCAGACGTTGGCGTTGTTACCCCGGCCACCACATGGACGCTGGATACATGGGGCGAGTATCTCGTCGGCTGCTCAAACTTTGACGGCAAGATTTATGAGTGGCAGTTGGATACGACAACGCCGACTGTTGCTGCTGTCGTAACGAACGCGCCGACATCTAACACAGGCGTTCTTGTCACGAACGAACGCTCGATGTTTGCGCTGGGTGCGTCTGGTAATCCACGCAAGATTGCATGGTCTGATCTTGAGAACAACACGATCTGGACGCCAGCATCCACGAACCTTGCTGGTAGCCTAGAGCTACAAACGGGTGGCAAAATTATCACAGCCAAGCGTGTTCGCGGCCAAGTTCTCGTTCTCACGGACATTGACGCGCACATCGTTTCCTATGTCGGCCAGCCATTTGTATATACATCTGAGTTCGCCGGTCGTGCTTGCGGCCTTGCTGGACCGAATGCGATTGCTGTTCAGGATAACTTCGCGGTCTGGATGGGTTCGCGTGGCTTCTACATGTACGACGGCTACGTCAAATCTGTGCCGTGCGAAGTGTCAGACTATGTGTTCTCCGACATCAACCAAGCGCAGATCAGCAAGGCTTATGCCGTCAACAACTCACAGTTTGATGAAGTGTGGTTCTTCTATCCATCGGCCTCCAGCCAAGAGAACAACCGCTATGTAATCTGGAACTACGCCCAGAACAACTGGTCGATTGGCTCGTTGGGCCGTTCAGCCGGTATTGACCGTGGCGTGTTCGCCAACCCATTGATGGTGTCCGATGACGGCTTTATTTACGATCACGAGATCGGGATGAACCACGGGGCGGAAAGCGTGTACGCCGAGACAGGGCCAGTGCAGATTGGACAAGGCGACAACATCCTGTATATCAACGAGATGATCCCAGACGAACGCAACCAAGGCGAAGTCACTGCGACCTTCTCTTCTCGCTATTATCCAAATGGCGACAAGCAAACCTACGGCCCCTATACCCTGACGAACCCTACATCTGTCCGCTTCAACGGCCGACAAATACAGATGAAGGTAACGGCCACCAGCAACACTGATTGGCGGGTTGGTACGCAGCGGCTCAATGCTATACCGGGTGGGCGTCGATGAAACTAAAACTGCCCCCGCCTCCTGCGCAATACGATCCACTATATGAGGCGCAGCGTAACCGCCTTATTGAGCAGGCGATGAATATGAAGTATACGATGGGCGAAGATGTGTTTATTCACCCGCCAGCTAAATTGATTTTGGTAGATGAGGACGGCCATCACGTCGAGATTTATGTTTCACATTCTGAACAAGTCAGAGCGCGGCATGTCTAATGGGCTGTCAATCTATTTTGTTTTGTGTTAATAACGAAGGATTAGGCGGCCAAACCGCACGGGGAATATAATGGCGACTACAACAACCACTGCACAGCAACTCAATCCTTTCATTCAGGATATTCTGGCGCGTAACTATGGAGCCGCACAGCAAGTCGCGGCTATCCCGTATCAGGCATATCAGGGGCCACGCGTTGCGGGCTTCCGTCCAGCCGAAGAGCAGGCGTTCCAGACGGCAATCGGGGCTGCGACCCAGCAAGTCGGGATGCCGCAACTTCAGCAAGCCACCCAAGTTGCTCAGCGTGCGGCAGGCTACTCGCCCCAGCAGTTTCAGCAAGATGTCTCCGGCTTCATGTCGCCGTTCCAGACCAACGTCATCGACGCCACGATGGCTCGACTGGCACAGAACCGCGCCGAGCGTGACGCTGCTACCAAGGCTCAGCTTGCTTCTTCGCGGGCATTCGGCAACGAACGTCGTGGCGTATATGAGGCACAGCTTGCAGGCGAAGAAGATTTGAATACGGCTCAAACGCTGGCGAACCTGTACAGTCAGGGATACTCGCAAGCCGCTGGGCTTGCACAAAATCTGCCGGGTCAGCAGCTTGCGGGTGCAGCCGCTCTGTCCGGCTACGGCCAACAGGCGCTTGGCAATCAGCAGGCTTATGCTGCGATGCTTCAAGGCGCAGGCCAAGCACAGCGCGGCATGGCTCAGCAGAACCTCGATCTGGCTTACAAGGACTTCCTCGAACAGCGCGGCTTCCCGCAGCAGCAGCTTCAGACGTTGCTCATGGGTTCGCAGGGTCTTCCGTCTCCAATGACGCAGACAACAACTCAGCCGGGACAAGGTTTCCTCGGAACGGCGGGAGATGTCGTGGGTATACTTGGTGCTCTTAAAAACCTTGGATTGTAAGGTAAGGCGTAGATAATGGCATTTAATCCACTCGGTCTTTTTGGCCAAAACCCTGTGACTCCCAGCAAGCCGCTAACTGACGCCGAGAAGTTGGCGCAGGTAATGGGCGGCAATTTGAAAGGTACGCTTACTGGTGGCGACAAACTTATGGCGCTCAGTGCGCTCCTTAAGTCAGTGTCGCGGGGAAGCCGTACAACGCCGCAAGAAGCGATGGCCCAACTTCAGCAGCAGAAAGCCGCTGAACTTCAGAACCGCATTACTATAGATCAGGCGCGTAAGCAGGCGGAGCAACAAGCGCAGCTTCAAGCCGTTAAAGCCCAATATATCGCCCAGCTTGAGCAAACAAATCCACAACTTGCTCGTGCTGTTCAAGTCATGAGTGCTGACGATTTTGCCAAATTGATTATTGAGCAAAACAAGGCTCAGGCCCCAACACGGCTTGCGTTTGATCCGCTCGGCCGTCCTCGTGACCCTTTCACGGGAGCAATCGTCAATCCATCTGCTCGATTGCAAGGTCTGGTCACAGTATCGAGTGATAAAGAGTACAATGCGCTTCCATCTGGAACGCAGTTTGTTGATCCTGAAGGCAATATTCGGAGTAAACCATAATGGGATGGCGTGATGCACCAATTGTAAGAAGCGCTCCTGAAGCCCTTCAGCAGCCTGTAAAGCCGACAGAACTTCCCGGTTTTCGTGGGGCTGTAGCTGGCGCTGAAACAGCGGCTACAGAAAATGTTAGGGCTAATTTGAGGCCCGGAACAGAAGCTGCGACTGCTTCTGCAACCGCACCCGTCCCTACTCAGGCAATCTACCAAGATTTAACTGCGGCAAGATCGCAAGTAACCACCATTGGTAAGCAGCTTGACCGCGTAGAGCAAATATATAATCGTTCGTTAAAGGGTGTTGAACCTTGGCGGGTGTTGCGGGAATATTTTCCTAGCGTGGCCCCCACATCGTCTGTTAGTAAAGATGTAGGTCGATTTAATACTGCGGCAAGTCAGTTGTATTCTCTTGCGTCGCAGATTACTCGTGTTCCGGGTGAAGGCGCGCAAGATATGCGTGAATTCCAGCAGAAGTTGGAAGCCTTCAAGCCGAGTTCTGACGATAAGGACTCAACCATTGAAGAAAAAATGCGGGGTATACGTTCGCTCATAAATGAGCGTCGTTCATTTCTTGACGCTCGTATCTCGGAAGTACGGCCGCGTAAGTCTACCGCTATGCGCGCTGCACAGGCCGCTATTCGTCCAAGTGCCACAAAGACCATTCGATATGACGCCCAAGGGAACCGCATCCAATGAGCATTAAGGCCGTATCGGCAGATGGGGTAGCCCATGAATTCCCAGATGGAACGTCGCAAGAAGTAATTGACGCGGCTATGAAGTCGTATGCGCGTTCTAAGCCGGTAGCGGAACGGCCACCGGCTCCCGGTGCTTTGGGTACAATTGCTGATATTGTTGAAGGACTTTATCTCGGTGCGCGGCAGCCGTTGGATACTGCGGCTATGCGGCTTGAACAGGCATTCCCTTCAGTAAGTCGTTTTGGTGCAAACTTAGGATTTGCTCCGTCTGCGGCCGATATATTAGCCCAACAGAACATTTTGCGTGCACAGTCACCTGCCAAAGTATCGCAAATTGTTGGCAATGTAGCTGGCGTAACTCCTTTTCTTGTGGCCGGAGGCGGCTCTGTGGCTCCCGCTACTTTTGGTGGGTCTGCGGTATCGGGCGGCGCAACTAGTGCGCTTCTTTCGCAAGCACAGACGCCTACCGAGTTTGCGGGAGAAACCGCTACTGGAGCGGGCCTTGGCGTTGTCGGGAAGGGTGTTGGCGATTTTGTTGGTAGCACTATCGCCCCGAAGGTATCTGAAGGTATCCGCACGCTTTCTGATCTCGGCGTTCGTCTTACGCCGGGCGCTATTCTTGGAGCCACCGATACTGCGGTTGGCCGAGCCGCAAATATGGCGGAAACTGCCCTTACTTCTATTCCCGGTCTTGGCGCGCTTATCAGCCAAGCCCGTGGTACGGTTCCAGAAGATTTTGAAAAGGCGGCAGTGACTAAACTTGCCGATTTCATCAATGTAGACCTTCCCAGCAACCTATCGGGAGATAGGGCCGTTAGTTGGGTTAAGAAGAGTATTTCCGATAAGTTTAACAACCTTGTGCCAAATCTAGATATGACGCTGCCGGGTAATTGGCAGAATGATGCTCTTGATATTTTTAGTAATTTGAATGTCCCAGCCAGCCGTAAGGGTTTGCTGGACGATTTCCTGTCTACGGTAACGCAAAACGTAGAGGCAGTAGCCGATAATATGGGCCGTATCTCTGGCCGTAATTTACAGAACGCACTTAGCGGCCTTTCAGATACCGCTCGTACTTTTATGAAGTCTAGCGATGGGTTTGAACGTCGTGTCGGTTCAGGTTTGGCGCAGGTCCGTAGTTGGATGCTCGACACTTTAGCCGAACAAAATCCGGCTCAGGCGGAGGAACTTCTCCGTCTTAATAGAGCGTGGAACGCTCAAACAGTTCTGGATAAAGCTGTTGGATACGCCGATAATACGGTTAGCCCTACAAGTCTTACCCGCGCAGTTAAGTCCCTTGGTGGTGGCAAAATAGGCGGGTTCTACGAAGACCTTGCACGGGCCGGTATGGAGTTGCCCAAAGGCCTCGCTGAAAGCGGAACTTTTACCCGTGCGGCTACCGCGCAAGCACTTGGCCTTATTGGGGCCGGGGCCGGTGGGACGTATCTGGCGCAGCAAGAAGGCGCTGTTCCGTATGAATTGCCGGTATCTACGTTGGCCACACTGGCCGCACTGTATACCCCGCAAGGACGGCAGAGTTTGCAATACCTTATGACTCGTGAAGCAGGCCCCGCAGCGCAGCAATTGGCTAATATGGCTCGGATTGGTCTAAGTCCGGCAACTGCTGCGGCTGCCGCTACAGAACCTGTGATTAAACCTCCGCTCCAGCCGTCAAGTGATATGCTTCAGAGATTTCGTGATGAAGCGCCAAAGGGAGAGGTCTTGATAGACGTACAGTCTGATGAGATGGGTGGCTTTGCACCTATCTACGGTGAAAAGCGATCTTTTGGTAAGGGAATTTGAGGTATTTATGCCAAAAAGCTATACCAATTATGTAGATGAGATGGCCGACAAGTACGGCGTTCCGCGCTCGCATGTTCGTGCCATATACGAGAATGAAACCGCCAGCGGTAAAAATGTTCGTTCTTCCTCGGCGGGGGCGCAGGGTCATATGCAGCTTATGCCCGGCACCGCGAAAGAGATGGGCGTTGCGGATATAGCTGATCCGTACCAAAATATTGAAGGCGGTGTTAAATACTACGCAAAGATGCTGAAGAAGTTTGGTGATCCCGTGGTCGCCGCCGCTGCGTATAACGCCGGTCCCGGAAATGTCCGCAAGTACGGCGGCGTACCACCCTTTGCCGAAACAAAGAATTATGTCCGTAAATTCGTAAAATTGGTTGGTGCGCAAGACCTCATGGGTGAGCCGAATACAGAGGTAGTTATGTCTCCGAAGAAAGAGACGACGACTAAAGTCGCTATGGCTGCCGCTCCGGTTTCACTAGCCCCGCAGGCTTCGCCAGAAGATGTCGCCTCACAGTTCTCCGCTATTATGGCAACTCTCGGCAAAGGCGCAAAGAAAACTAAGCGCGATAAGTTGATCGGGCTTCTTTCGGGGATTTAGTAATGGCCAAGAAGAGTGGTGCTAAAGATATGTCATGGCGGCCGCAGCCAAAGTCAAAGCGTCGCCACAAACCCGACGGGCTTCGCCATCGTAAGTCTTTGGGGCCACGCAGTCACTTGCGGACTAGCTTCTAATACTATACACATCGCCCATGAAGTTCGTGGGCATTGATCCCGGCGCGTTTGGGGCTGTTGCTATTCTGGATAAGGATAGCCGAGAACTTGTCGTCATCGACATGCCTACTCTTAAAGTCAAACGTGGGCCGCGTGTCGTCAATCAGGTGGACGCGCACATGCTGGCCGATAGCTTGCGCCCGCATGTAACTGGCGAGATCAAAGCCCTTATCGAGAAGGTTCACGCCATGCCGGGCCAAGGTGTGTCCTCGATGTTCAGCTTCGGCCGTGCCGCTGGTATCGTTGAAGGTGTCCTTGCTGGCCTGTCTGTATCTTTTGAGTTGATACCGCCTGCGACTTGGATTAAGTCTATGCGCACGTTCGGAGGGAAGGATGGCAGTCGTCAGCGGGCACAAGAGTTGTTCCCGGATTACGCCCATCTCTTTGCACGCAAAAAGGACGACGGCCGGGCCGAAGCTGCGCTTATCGCTTGCTACGCCGCCGAGAGGGAAGACGATGAACCATCTATTCGATTACCAAAAGGTCGGCGCAGACTTTCTCTGTAGGAACCCAGCCGCATTCCTTGCCGATGAGCAGGGTCTTGGCAAAACACTTCAAGTTATCGCAGCCTGTGATACACTCGGCCTCACAAAGGTCGTCGTGATCTGCCCGGCTATCGCTAAGATCAACTGGCGTCGTGAGTTCGAGCGATGGGGAACCGTCGAGCGCGAAGTCAAAGTCTTCAGCTATGATAAAATCACACAGTCGAAGGAGGTCCGCAATGAGATTGCCAAGTTTGAGCCAGACGTTCTTGTTCTGGACGAGGCACATTTTTTGAAGAACCGCCAAGCAAAGCGAACAAAATATATCTATGGTCCGTATTGTCGCGGCGACGGTCTTGTTCGTTTTGCGGATCGTGTTTGGCTTCTCAGCGGCACACCAATTCCGAACAACGTCAGTGATTTTTGGTCACACTTGAAGGCGATTTGGCAGTACCCTCTGAACTTCGCCGAATACACAACATATTTCTGCAAGACATGGAGCGGCCAGTTCGGCCTTCAGGTTCTTGGCAACAAGGCCGAGCGCATGGAAGAGTTCAAGACCGTGCTGAAAGCAATCATGCTGCGCCGCAAGGGCGAGGTTGTGTTGAAGGATTTACCCCCGATCTGGTGGCAATCCGCACCCGTCGAGATAGATAACTGGAGCGATAGGAAACACATCGACGACCCACGCCAAGCTGAAGCGGTCGATATGATCCTCGCGCATTCGCTGACTAATCAGGACTTAGCTGCGGAGATCGAAAGCATCGCCCCGCATATCGCGTCATTAAGACGGCTAACAGGTGTGGCCAAGGCAGCGCCCATCGCCACACAGATAGCGGGCGAATTGGCTGATGATGCCTACGACAAGATCGTCATCTTCGCCTACCACACCGACGCGATACAGACGCTCTACGATAAACTACAAGAGTTTAACCCTGTGGTAGTCGCAGGCGGTATGCCGACAGCCGACCGTCAAGCAGCGATTGACAACTTCCAGACCGACCCAAAAGTGCGGGTATTTATCGGCCAGATCACCGCATGTTCTACGGCGATTACGCTGACAGCAGCCAATCAGGTGGCGTTCGTAGAGATGGATTGGGTTCCGGCAGTGAACGCGCAGGCGGCTAAGCGTTGCCACCGTATCGGCCAGACAAAGCCCGTCATCGTGCGGACGTTCGGCCTTGTCAATTCTGTTGATGAGATTGTGGCTAAGACTTTAGCCAAGAAAGCTCAGATGATATCCGAGGCGTTAGATTGATAGGGGCGGCTTTAACGTACCGAAGCAAGCGTCCGGGAAAGCCCAAACCTACCGCCCCTACCTAGAAAAGCCGGGGCGACTTCCATACTCCCCAGCCTTCCTTTCACTTAAAGCAAATCGTCAAGGTCCGAGATGTCTGCGGACGGACGCTCCGTCGCGGTGAACTCGTCCGCAGCAGACAGACGGCCATCCATACGGGGGCCATCGGCTACCTTCTGAAGATTGCCCAGAGAAAAAGCAACGCCATTGTTGCCGTTCACGCTGTACGCATACGCCCGCAGTGAGGCGCGAACCTTTGCACCCGGATAGATTTCCTTGGGGTCAATAATCGGAGCAGGCTTGCCGTTCTCGCCAGCAAACTTGCTGACAACACCGGGCTGCTGCTTCGACTTGACGTTCATGAAGACCGACCCTTCAGGGTAGCCCTTCTCTTCGCCATCGTTGCGGAAAGGCATACGGATTTTGCCACCTTCCATCAACGACTTGGTCTTGTCTCCCCACTTCTCCTTGGCCACAGCAGCCGCCGTCGCCTTCAGTTCGGACATGTCCGTCCCGTCAAGGAATACAAGGCAGCAAGAATAAACTGGCTCACTTGCACCCGGAGGGGTCTGTGGTTCGAACACATGCGGGTAAGAGATAACGGCTTCAGGTGTAATAACTTTTGACATCGGTGTTTCCTTATTCAACGTTGAACTCGTCTGCTGCCAACAGGGCAACAGCCGGACGGTTATCTGTATCAGCGACCATTGATGTGCCGGATGATACAGCTATGACGAGCGATGTCGGCAAGTTCTTCTTGCCCACGATGCGCTCGATCTGCGGTGGCGACTTCAACTTCTTTTCGTAGATGTCGTCGTCATCGAGACCTTCTTCTGCGGCCCAAGCCACAAATTCTTCTTCAACACGCCAGCGACGGGTCGGTCGTTTCTCAACCAGCTTGTAGCCGGGAAGCCCACCGCCAGTTTCTAACAGGCTATTGGCGTGGCGGCGCAAAGATTTAATCCACTCTTCAATCAGCGGAACCCTTTCCAGAAAGTCCGCGATCTCTTGAGGGGATAGGTCATTGATGTTTCGCACTGTGCCGAACTCGTCTTGTGCGATTTCAAGGGCGTTGTTGCGCAGGGCCGAACAGGTTCCCGCCGCCAGACAAAACTTGCAGTGATCGCCAGAGATGCGCGGTGCGTCCGGCTTCATAGCTGCGTGCGCTGCGTCAATAAGGTCTGTGCCAAAGTCCATGATCTCGTCGCGGCTGTAGCTATACTCCCGCACCGGCCCGTCAGGGTGCATGGCGCGTGGCTGGACAACAACCGTTATGACTTTGTTGACTGGAGCCTTCTCGCCAATCTCTAGGATAGCACCGAGCGCATAATATTTAAGCTGCTCGTTGTCTGCAACTTCAACAGCGATACCTTGGCCGTGCTTATAGTCGATGACGTAAAGCGTGCCAGTCTCTTTTCCATAAATGATGCAGTCGGCCGTGCCAAACATCGGCATGGGCGGGTCGAGTTTGTCTAAGCTGAAACGTTTCTCATAGCGGCATAGGCTTGGTTCCAACGCGGCTGTTGCGCGGACGTGGTCGATGTAAACCTGCACCGCACGGGCCATGTTGTCGTCAACTATATGGCCGTTATGCTCTTGGCCAATGAAGGCGAAGGCATCTTCATGTCCATTGACTAAGCAGAACTCACCAAGTTCATGCGCGGCCGTACCAAGTTCAGCGTAGGGTGAACTCTCATTAGGGAACGGAGCCTCGGCGTTGAGTGAGCCGGGGCAGTTGATGCGGCGCTTCGCATTCGATGCGCCAAACTTTGCGTGTGCTGTCATTGTGGTGTCTTCCCCTTTTTTCGCGCCCAATCGTCTGGGTGCATCGCGCCCTTACGCATGTTGCATATCGGCGTCAACAATTGTACGTTACTGTCTACATTTTTTCCACCAAGGGCCAACGGCAGGATGTGGTCTAAATGGTAGCCGTTCTCTAGGCTATAGCCGCAGCATGCACATTTGTTCTTTTGTAAGATCAGCAAAGTTTGAGTTATGCCCTTGGACAATTTACCACCATTTCTTGATTTAAGAGCGCGGCGGTTCTGCCTATGCACCATGCGTCTATCCGAGTTAGTCTGTGCCCATTTGCGCTGATGCTTGGCGATGCGCTCGCTATTGGCTGCGGCCCATTTGCGCTGATACTCGATGATGTGTTCTTTATTTTCTTCGCGGTATTTGCGCTGACGTTCCCGGTTTGCCTCGGCCCATCCGCGTTGATACTCGGCGCAATGTTCACGGTTCACTTCGCGCCATTTGCGGTTTCGTTCACTCTTGCAGGGTTTACATTCGCCACGCGTATTACGATCCACCACACCACATTTGACACAAGGTTTTGCTTGTTCATCCATAGTTGCCCGCCAAAATCTTTCCGCTTGAAATCATTTTCGATAACGCTTTCCCTGTTTACCCTCGGCATTTATCGGGCAGCCTTCGGCCCATGCAGGAACTTGCGTCATGATGTCAATCATTTCGTCAAGCGAACCAAAATTATCTGGCACTTCGCAAATGATTTCATCGTGTACGGACAGGATGACGGGGTATCCTTTAATCTCCAGCGCCATCATGGCCGTGGCCATCATATCGCGGGCGGTTGCTTGCACCACGTTCTCCGTCAAGAGCCCGCCCCAGATAATCTGAGACACCCACTGACGGGTTACACTATTCAGCGTATCGACTTGGGCTGTGTCGCGCATAGCCCCCCAAGGTGTCT
>Ga0247723_1002073_pt1 | contig 11037 bp, 10 predicted proteins | sample MSEWelMarce5H_FC_FD_189079 | JGI IMG/M metagenome (GOLD analysis project Ga0247723, IMG submission 189079) | Subsurface sediment microbial communities from gas well in West Virginia, United States - MSEEL Well Study Marcellus 5H_FC | ecosystem: Environmental > Terrestrial > Deep subsurface >...
TAATGAAAGATTATCAATTTTAACAGGTGGAAATATTGGGATTGGAATTGCAAACCCAACAAATCCTTTACATATAGCATCAAATACTTTATCTCAATTAAATATCCAAGCATTATCTGGTAATACAAATGCTCAAATAAATTTAGAACCAGCAGGTACGGGTATTGCATTAATTGGGCCCGCAAATAATGTTGATTTTGCATTTAGAACTAATGCAACAGAACGCATGCGCATCACCTCAGGTGGTAATGTTGGTATAGGCATGGACAGCCCAGGAGCAAGACTACATGTTACAGGAACAGTTGAAGCAAACGGATCTTTATACCGAGCTATATTTGGTGGCACCAGTGCCCAAGATGCTGATATGACAGGTATTACCGGTGGTAATGGTTCAGAAGTTCAAATCCAAGCACCATCAATTTCTCGTGGAGCATATCTAACACTTGGTGGAGGGATGAATTTTGGTGAAGCACTGGGAGGAATAGCATTTTACAACTCCAATAACGTAGATGGAAAAAGAAATAGAGCATTTATTGTTGGAGCACAAGAAGGAGCTACAGCCGGTGAACAAGGTGCATATTTAAGTTTTGGTACTGTAGCTAATGCTGGAACTGTTCCAAGTGAACGAATGCGCATCACATCAGGTGGTAATGTAGTTATTGGTAACACAGTTGCATCAAATATAGGATTAACAATATATGGTTCAAATGCTGCAACTATTTATCAAACTGCAAACACAGGAACTGGAGCAGGAAATGGTTTTTATGTCGGACATACAGGAGATATAAGCTATGTTTGGAATTATAATAACTACCCACTTGTATTAGCTACTAACAACACCGAACGCATGCGCATCACCTCAGGTGGTAATGTTAGTATAGGCACAACTAGTCCTAATGGTAGATTAACAATAAAAGCAGACGTGTCTGATACTCCTTCTTTAACATTTAAAAATGAATCAGGTGGGCCTAGTTCTGCTATTTCAAACTTTGTAAGTGCTGCTCAAACATTTACTCTTTTTGGAACAAATGTATATGTAAATTCTACAGGAAATCTTTCAAGGTTTGATACAAGTAAAGAATCTTGTGCAATTCTTTTTGATGAGGGGTTATTTAGGGTTTTAACAGGTCCAACAGGTTCAAATCCATCTACTAGAATGAGTATCACTTCAGGTGGTATAGTTGATATTAGCGGACCTTTAGTTGTAAAAGGAACACTACCTGCTGACCAAACAAGTGCAGCGGTTATTGATCATTTTAGTAGTAAAATGAGAATTTTTTCCTATGGTGCAAGTGGTACTACAGGAACTTTTGAATTTAGAAATGCGGCAGGGGGTGCAGGTTCAAATTTAGTAGCAACAATTAATGCTTCTGGAGTATATACTGCTGTATCAGATATAAACAAAAAGAAAGATTTTGAGCAATCAACAATTGGATTAGATGCAATATTAGGTTTAAAACCTACTCTATATAGAATGCGTAATGGTGAACCCGAAGGTGATAAAGAACTTGGATTTATTGCTCAAGAAGTTAAAGAATTTATACCACAGGCATACGTTGAAAGTGGTGAAGATGGAGAAAAATTCATAGGATTAAATTATAACGCAATTGTGGCGACATTAGTAAAATCAGTACAAGAACTCAAATCCGAAAACGACACTCTCAAATCTATTCTCCAACGCAACAACATATCATAACCCCATATTTATAACCCGAATACCCACCTATCCCAATACCCAATTAACAAATGCTAATACATAACGCAGAAGTAACCGGATCGTTAACAATAAACAATGTTCCATTTAATAGTGGCTCTTTTAGTGGCTCGTTTCGAGGAGATGGTTCTCAATTAACTAGTGTAGTAAGTAATCCTTTCCCTTATACCGGTTCTGCAATTATATCTGGTAGCTTAGCTGTAACAGGTAGTGTAGGATTTGCATATGAAGCATCTTCTCCTGCAGCATGGTCCGCAGGTGGAGCTTTATCAACTGCAAGATATAGTCATGCAGGAGCAGGAACCCAAAACGCAGGACTTGCTTTTGGTGGAAATAGTAGTTATGGGGGGTGTACTGAGGAATATAATGGTACTTCATGGTCCACAGGTGGTGCTTTAATAAGAACAAGACGTGCTTTAGGAGGAGCAGGGGAACAAAATGTTGCTCTTGCTTTTGGTGGAAGTGCAACTTCCTCCCCCTTTGGTAATGTAACATGTACAGAAGAATATAATGGAACTTCATGGTCCGCAGGTGGAGCTTTATCAACTGCAAGGTATCGTTTAGCAGGAACAGGTGAGCAAAATGCTGGACTTGCTTTTGGTGGAGCTCCTGCCTATTCTTGTACTGAAGAATACAATGGTACGTCATGGTCCTCAGGTGGAGCTTTAATAACAGCAAGACGTCTTTTAGCTGGAGCAGGAACCCAAAACGCAGGACTTGCTTTTGGTGGTTATGCATCACCTTCTGTATTATCATGTACCGAAGAATATGATGGCTCATCATGGTCCGCTGGTGGAGCTTTATCAACTGCAAGATATAGTCATGCAGGAGCAGGAACCCAAAACGCGGGACTTGCTGTTGGTGGAAGATTAGCAAGCTTTGCTTCAGCAGCATGTACTGAAGAATATAATGGTTCATCATGGTCCGCAGGTGGAGCTTTAATAACAGCAAGACGATGTTTAGCAGGAGCAGGAACACAAACTTCAGGTTTAGCATTTGGTGGAGCTTTTTCTTTTAGTTGCACCGAAGAATATTCACCTGCACTAGTTACAACTAAAACATTTGACTACTCATCTACAACAGGTAACTTATCCGCAACCGGATCATTTACAGGTTCATTTCGAGGAGATGGTTCTCAATTAACCGCTACTAATCCTTTCCCATATACAGGTTCCGCAATTATATCCGGTAGCTTAATAGTAACAGGCTCATTTGCGGTAATAACAGGCAGTGTAGTTGAACTTCAAGTTACTTCCACAGGAGTAACCCTAGGAAATGCTTTAACTGATGCTCATAAAGTAACCGGTAGCTTAGGAGTAACAGGAAGTTTTATAGTTACAACAACTGGAACCGAACTTCAAGTTACAAATACTGGAGTAAATCTAGGAAACATTTCTACCGATATCCATAATGTAACTGGTAGTTTAAGAATAACGGGAAGCTTAGCGACAACAGGTAGTGTAGGATTTACATATGAAGGAAACATCCCCTCAGCTTGGTCTGTAGGTGGAGCTTTAATAACAGCAAGACAGGTTTTAGCAGGAGCAGGAACACAAAATGCTGGATTAGCATTTGGTGGTAGTGCACCTAGTTTTGAAGCCAGCACTGAAGAATATAATGGTTCATCATGGGCCGCGGGTGGAGCTTTATCAAGTGCAAGATATCGTTTAGCAGGAATAGGAACACAAAATGAGGCACTTGCTTTTGGTGGTGGATTCGGATCATCCTGCACAGAAGAATATAATGGTACTTCATGGGCCTCAGGTGGAAATTTAATAACCGCAAGACGAGGTTTAGCTGGAGCAGGAACACAAAATGTAGGACTTGCTTTTGGCGGAGATGGAGGAACTAATTGTACCGAAGAATATAATGGTACCGCATGGTCTGCAGGTGGAGCTTTAATTACCGCATTGTTTGGTTTAGCAGGAGCAGGAACACAAAACGAAGCACTTGCTTTTGGTGGTTCCCCAGTATTATCCTGTACCGAAGAATACAATGGTTCATCATGGACCGCAGGTGGAGCTTTAATAACCGCAAGATGTGGTTTAGCCGGAGCAGGAACACAAAATACTGGACTCGCTTTTGGCGGTAGAACACCTTCAGCAGTATCATGTACCGAAAAATATAATGGTACATCATGGTCCACAAGTGGTGGGTCTTTAATAGCTGGAAGATTTGGGTTAGCAGGAGCAGGAACACAAACTTCTGCACTTGCTTTTGGTGGTAGTACTCCTGCTATATCATCATGTACCGAAGAATATGAGGATGGTGGATATTTTATAACTAAAACATTTGATTACTCATCTACAACCGGAGTAACAACAGTATCTTGCTTAATAGAAACATCAGCCGAACGATACAAATCCAACATTCAACCTTTAGGTTCACAACTATCAAATATAATGAATCTACAACCTGTAGAATTTGATTGGAAATCTAACAATAAGCATGATATTGGATTCGTAGCAGATTCTGTTAAAGAAGTATATCCAAACCTAGTATCTACAAATGCACAAGGTGAAGTTGAAGGTATGAACTACTCTAAACTTGTATCCGCACTTGTAAAATCGATACAAGAACAACAAATACAAATTAATACCTTAACAACTGAGGTTGAAAAATTAAAAGCAATAAACTAAGATGGCTCAATTCCAATCAACAAGTGTAACCGGATCTTTAACCGTAACAGGACAAGTAATTGCACAGACTTTGAATGTGCAGCAGGTTACTTCTAGTATTGTGTATTCTTCGGGTTCCAATATATTTGGAAACAGTTTAGCTAACACACAACAATTTACTGGAAGTGTGTCTGTAACTGGGAGTTTGACAGTTACAACCACTGGGACCGAATTGCAAGTTACAAGTACAGGGGTAAATTTAGGAAATGCATTAACCGATTCCCACATTATAAGTGGTAGCTTAAGAGTAAACCCAAATGGGTTGTTTGTTAGTGGAAGTGGAAATGTTGGGATTGGTACTACTAATCCTGAAACATTAAGTAACAATACTACTTTACAAATTGATGGAACAAACCATTCATTTGTAAGAACTGGAAATTCAAGTTATGGGGGATACTTTGCTACAATCCCAACTGCTGAAGTTTTATGTATCGCCAATGTTCGAAACCCAGTCACAGGTACTTACAACAATACTGGAAAAGCCGCTAGTGGGATAAATTTATTCTCTGAAAGTTCAAATGGTTATATTACTTTTCTTACTACCGCAACAAATAATAGTGGCCCAAGCGAACGCATGCGCATTACCTCAGGTGGTAATGTTGGAATAGGTACGACTAATCCAGGGTATAGATTAAATATAGGTGGATCAGCCTCATCAACATTAGGATTTTCTCCAACAGATGCAAATTCATATACAGAGCTATATTTTAATAGAAATACTTCAACAACAATAAGTTATATTGGTGTTGGAGTTAATAGTACAGTTACTGCTGCTGGAGATGAATTCGTAATACAAAATAATTTAAGTACTGGTAATATTGTATTTAGAACAAATGGAGGTTCTGGTGCTACAGAACGAATCCGTGTAACTAATAACGGTTTAACCTTCAACGGAGACACGGCAGCAGCTAATGCCTTGGATGATTATGAGGAAGGAACTTGGACACCTACTTTACCAAATGGAGGAACACTAACTGTTTTAAATGCTAGGTATGTAAAAATAGGTCAAAAAGTTACTGTTTCATTTTATATTCAATTAGTTTATCCAACAAATAATTCAGCAACTTTTATAATTGGGGGATTACCATTTGCAAATGCAGGTTATAGTACGTTTTATACTGCAGGATCTTTTGGGTATGTAGACACCGCAAATTTTACGGGATGGGCCCCTATTACAGGTTCAAATTTTACTTATATATATTTCCATGCACTTAATGGCTCGGCGGCATCAAAAACAAATGCTGATTATCTAGCTATTGCTGGAGGTAATAATCAAATAATTCTAACAATTACATATTTTGCAGCTACTTAAAACAAAAATAAAATGGCTTTAATAGAAAAAACAATCATCGACAAAATAGAGATAGTAGAAAACAGCTCTATTCAAGTTCGCACAGCAACCATCATTGAAAAAGATGGTACCGAACTCACTCGTACATTCCACAGACATGTAGTAGCTCCAGGAGCAGATCTTACAAATGAAGATCCAAAAGTCCAAGCTATTGCAAATGCAATATGGACAGAAGAAATTATAGCTGCTTACCAAGCATCCCAAGTGGTGGGAATCTAATACCAACTTAACAAATTAGACATCAACTCAAAAACAATTAAAATAATGGAATACTACCAAGCAGTAAACACAGGAAAAGGATTTATCACACATGAAGAAAATGAATCCGCACACATTGCAGGATACCCTGGAGACATTTGGGTAACAGAAAACACCACTTGGGCTTCAAGAGTTGGAGCTACTTCAAAAACTAAACCTGAAGCACAATCAATAGTTGATATTGCTATTTCAGGTTCCGTATATCCTGAAGGTGATCCAAATGCAGGTGAGCAAGTAGTAATTATTCTTCCTTAAGAGTAAATTGGAAAACCAAAAAATAATAGTTATATTCAATTAAAATATTATAATCTTAGTTATGAACGAAGAACAAACCAAACATGAATTAGCAGCTACTGAAGATTTAAAACCTATTTTAGCGGTACTTAAAGAAGAGGATGCACAAGCTATTCTAGTTTTAAAAGAAGAATTAGCAGACAATTGGAATAAAAAGCAAATATTTAGAACAGAGACCGAAATGCGTGTTTCTGTTCTAAATGATGCTAAACACCCCACTCCCGCCTCCAAATATTGGCAATCAGTTAGAGAGATGTCAGCGCACTTTGATGCTATGATGAATCTCTCTTTTGACATGAGACGTAATAAAGTTGAAAGATTAAAACTTGAACGTAGAATGGAAGAAGCTATAAGCAATGGAGATGAGCTAGAGCAAATGGAAATCCAAATTGATCTAGATCAAAATCTATACGGTGGAGCTTGTATGGAACAAGTAGCTCATGATCGAGTTCGAGAAATCCAAACATGGTCTAAAATTAAAAATGAGTTAAATGACGGTAGCTTTGATGATCAAAATGTAAATACTCATCAATCTGTATCTTTAAGATTAGCTCTCCAAAACAGAGCCATGGCTTTAGGTTCAGGTGCATCGGATGCTGAAAGAATTAACGCAATTGGACCATTACAAACCCTTGAAAGACTAACTAAAGAAGATGGTAAACTTTTAAACTTCCAAGAAGCAAAAGTAAATTTACTTCAAAGCCCCAACCAATAAAATAGTTTTAAATGTTTTTGTATCGCAAAGAAGGAGCGCTATCTTCAGAGTTATGCCAAAAGTTTATACTTGCATTTGAGGAATCAGATGAAAAACGACCTGGTGTTTTGTATGGACCTAATGGTACATCTTCAACCGATTCCAAAAAATCAACAGATATAACATTCCACCCCGGGTATCTACAACATGATACTTGGGGTCCTTTATTGTCCGAATTGATTGCAGTTTTACAAAAAGGTAAAGAAGACTATATCCAAAGACATAGTATTGCTATGTCAAAACTAGACCCATTTGATATCAGTCCTACCTTTAACATGCAACGATATAATCCACAAGAGGGATTTTTTGGTTGGCATTGTGAAAGAGCTTCATTACCTTATAGTAATAGAGTTTTGGTTTGGATGATATATCTTAATACTTTAGATGATAGAGGTGAAACCGAGTTTTTGTACCAATACCATTTTGAAGAACCTAAACAAGGTAAACTAGTAATATGGCCTTCAGATTGGATGTACACACATAGAGGTATATCTTCACCAACTCAAACAAAATATATTTTAACAGGATGGTTTAACCACCTTGAAAGACCTAAAAATTAACGTTATGTATCCATTAAAACCATATAACGATTTTAAACCTACTTCTAATTGGAATACATTTTACTATTTTAAAAATGTATTTAATGATCAAATGATTGTACAGTTAACTGATATGGTTAACTCTAACTATACCTTTTCTAAAGGAAGAACTGGCATCCCAGAATTAGGAAATGATACTGACTCCTACAAAACCAATAACCGAGATATAGCTTACATTAAACCTGAATCTCATTCACAGTGGTTATATGAGTTATTATTTCCAATGGCGCTAGAAGCTAATGAAAAAGCATTTCACTTCGATATAGATGTAGTTACAGACCCTATCCACTATGTTATATATCCTGAAGATGGAGGACATTTAGATTGGCATATGGATGTTGGGGCATTTGGAGTTAATAAGCGTAAGTTAGCAATGACTGTTCAATTATCAGATTCATCTGATTATGAGGGTGGAGATTTTGAAATATGGATGGGTGGTAGAGATGGATTTATTACAGTTCCTAGAGAAAAAGGTGATGTGGTAATCTTTCCTTCATTCCTCATGCATAGAGTTAAACCTATTACAAAAGGACAAAGAAAATGTTTAGTATTTTGGACAGGAGGACGTCCGTTTAGATAAAATTAATGTTATGGAATTTAAAGTTTTTGAAAGATTATGGTGGGCAACACCTGTATGGGAATGCCCCGTTACCAATATTGATAATAAATCAATAGCCGAATACTGTTATAAAGTAAGAGATGAAAAACCAGGAGTTAACATCTCAAATAGAGGAGGATGGCACAGTGGAGAAATTATTCTACCTATACCTGTAGATCTTGAGCGTTTATTTAATGACTTAACCGCATTTGTTAACGATGTAGCTGCTCGCTATACTGGCACTTCAGACTTAGTACTCGGTAATTGGTGGATTAATATAAACGGTAAGCACGATTATAATATGCCTCATGACCATCAAAATAGTGTATTATCTGGAACATATTATGTTTTTGTACCTGAACAAAACATGGGTGATTTAGTATTACATCGGGGAGATACAGCCGAGTTTTTCTTAACTTCTAAAGTAAAAAGAGAACCAACTATGGCCAATGCTTTATCTGTTCCATGTCCTGTAGAAGAATCTAAATTCTATCTATTCCCATCTTGGGTAAAACATTCAGTAGAAAGAAACAATACTGATTCTGAAAGAATATCTATTGCATTTAACTTTGTTTCCCCCAATCAATAATGGCTTCACAGGTATTCCAAATGTTTCCAATTCCTTTATATGTTAACACATACGAAGGAGATATAACAGAGATAGTAAAATATTTTGATTCTCAACCTATGAATTCTGCTATGGGTGGGGGGTATGGAGAAATATCTAAAAACTCTTATGTTGTAGATCATCCAATTTGTAAACCCTTAACAGATTGGATGATGAAGTGTTTTGAAGAATTTGCAACCCAAATTATGCGCTATCGATACAAGGAACTTGAATTTGCTCAATCTTGGTTAACATACAAACAACCAGGACAATTCCATAAAGCACATACACACCCTAATACATTATTAGCTGGCGTATTCTATTATGATGTGCAGCCGAATGATGCTGCTATTTGTTTTTCTAAAGATGTAAAATCATTTGGTCGTTCATATCTTGAACCTTCACTGCTATCCGATTATCAATCCCATACCTTCTCTCAAGAAGAAATATATTTTTCGCCAAAACAAAACAATTTTATAATATTTCCTTCCCATGTTACACATGGGGTTCCACCAAACAGAACTAATCGAGTACGTAAAGCATTAGGTGTAAACGCTTTAACTAAAGGAACTTTGGGAGACCAAGAAACAATATCAGAAATCATATTTGGACGTTATGCAAATTAAGTACGAAGTTTTAGAACTATTTCCAACACCTGTCTTTACCACTATGGTACCTCTAGAATTTGCTAGCATAACACCATGGTTGTTTAAGCAAGAAATGTTATCGGAGGAAGTTGATTCCCCAAATTATGGGGAACGATCAAAGAACAGTTATATTTTAGATGAACCCAAGTCCAAAGAACTAAAAGATTATATCCTATCACTCGTTGATCAGTATGGTAAAATGTTAGGTTATGATTATGAATCTTACAGATTTGGCCAATCATGGATATCTTATAAACATCCAGGACAACACCACACAATGCATTCTCATCCAAATAGTTTAATATCAGGTGTATTCTATTTTGGTGAACCAACTGATAAAACACCAGCTGTTAAATTCCACAAATTAGAAGGTGGCTTTAATACTTCTTATTTATCACCTAAACTTGTGAAAGATAAACGAGAACTAAAGTACGCTCAAAAAGAATTTTCTATAGAATTTACCCCGGGTCTACTTTTACTATTTCCTTCCCATTTACACCATTCCGTACCTTTAAATAAAACAGAAAAAACACGTTGCAGCTTAGCTTTTAATGTAGTACCTACAGTCGGATTTGGAGAGGAAACATCACTAACAGAATTAAAATTTTAATATGGATCAAGGATATATTTATACACCCAAATCACAAACCTTTACTATAGAAATACCCCCATCAATATCAAGTAAAGAAAAATACTTTATCTGGCATATCCAGGGAGGACTAGGTAAAAATATTGCAGGAACATCCTTAGTTAAATCCATAAAACAAAAACACCCCGATAGAAAACTTATAATGGTTACTTCATGGCCTGAAGTATATTTAAATAATGCTGATGTAGACAGAGTATACCAATTAGGTCAATCCCCATATTTTTACCAAGACTATATTGAGGGCAAAGATGTAATTATCTCTAAACACGAACCATATCACCAAACAGATCACATCACTAAGAAAAAACACTTAATCCACAATTGGTGTGATCTAATGGATCTAGAATATACAGGTCAAACCCCAACCATTATACCCAATTATCCGCAGAGTATGTTAGTAGGATTATGGAACAAACCTAAACCTATTATGGTTATTCAAACCTGTGGGGGACCAATGGAAGGGCAAAAATATTCATATTCTTGGACACGGGATATACCAATTGAAACAGCACAAGAAATAGTTAAAAAATACAACCAACAATACCACATTATTCAAATAACAAGACCTGATGGATATTTTATTGATGGGGTAGAAAGATTAGACCAAAAAATGTCTAATATGGAACTATTTTCTCTACTTGTTGTTGCTAAAAAACGTGTTTTAATCGATTCAAGTTTGCAACATGCGGCCGCAGCTTTAAATTTAAAATCTACAGTTTTATGGGTAGGTACTTCACCTAAAGTATTTGGTTATAAACTACACACTAATATTGAAGCCAAATTGCCACAAACAGCTAATCAATTAATAGGTTCATATACTTTTGATTATCAATTTGAAAACAATATTCATGAATGTCCCTATATGAACATTAACGATATATTTAATAC
>Ga0247723_1002074_pt1 | contig 11032 bp, 10 predicted proteins | sample MSEWelMarce5H_FC_FD_189079 | JGI IMG/M metagenome (GOLD analysis project Ga0247723, IMG submission 189079) | Subsurface sediment microbial communities from gas well in West Virginia, United States - MSEEL Well Study Marcellus 5H_FC | ecosystem: Environmental > Terrestrial > Deep subsurface >...
AAGAGCAGCTCTTTGCGAAGTTCAAGTCTCGCTCCATACCCATCCAACAGTGGAGCAAGTACCTGATGACTCCCAAAGAGCTGGCTCTCCTTTTTCAGAAGCTGGAGAAATCAAATTCTGTTCTTCAAGACATCGCCAAGACTGACCTTGGTAAGTCCGGGGAACTCGCGAGAAAACAACTTGGAATCGAATGAGCAATTCAAATATCGACCGTGCGCGAGCATGGCTTCGCAACACCCCCGGTGCCATCAGCGGCCAGGGCGGTCATAACGCAACCTTCGCAGTAGCCACCGCTCTAGTGCATGGCTTCGAGCTATCGCGAGCATCTGCCGAAGATCTGCTCGCCGAATACAATGCGAAGTGCGTTCCGCCGTGGAAGACCAACGAATTGGCCCACAAGGTGAATCAGGCGATGAATGTAGCGCACGACAAGCCCAAGGGATGGCTTCTATCCGCACAGAGCGGAACGCCCGTATCAACGACCGGCAAGTTCATCGTTCAGAAGATCCAGTCTGTACCCGAGTCAGAATCCAAGCTGACCACAATCGACTTCCTGAAAGCCTGCTTCGAGCCGGACGAAGTTGTCTGCATCTGCAACGACATTATCTGCGACGAGGAGGGTAAGGGTAGGCCAGCGTCCAAGGGTACGTTCCTCAAGCGCGACGAATGGATTGAGAAGCATTTCACGCCGCCCATAAGTTCCATGTGGAACGGTCCTGACAGCCGTGGCGCGTATGTCCGAGTGAATCCATGTCTCGATGAAACCGGATCGGATTCCGGCGTATCAGCATTCCGCCATGTGCTGGTCGAGATGGACGAGAAGACGAAAGATGAGCAGTGGACGATCCTGAAGGATTCGAAGCTGCCGCTATCGGTCGTCATCGATTCCGGCGGTAAGAGTTTGCATGGATGGGTGCGCGTTGAGGCGGCGAACAAGGAGGAATGGGGCGAGCGTCGCGACGTTGTTTATCGCCATCTGGAAGCTCTTGGCATCGATCCAAAGAACAAGAACGCGAGCAGGTTCAGTCGATTGGCTGGTGTCATGCGCGATGGCAATGAGCAGAGGCTTGTCGCCATCAATGTGGGCGTCGTGAACTGGGATGCGTTCACGGACTATCTGGAGTCGCAGGATATGCCTCAGGAGTTCCCGCTCCAGAGCATCATCGATTACGATCCTGAGAATGACCCGGACAACCTGATCGGCGACAGATGGATTCGGCGCGGTTCATCGATGCTCTTTGTCGGCCAGAGCGGATGCGGCAAAAGCTCGATGGCGTTCTATCAAGGACTGAGGTGGGCCATAGGTTCGGATTGGTTCGGTTGTCAGCCGGTGCGACCACTCAAGGTGGCCTACGTCCAAGCTGAGAACGATATCGCCGATCAGCATGATGCTCTGAAAGGAGCCGCGCAGATGGTCTTCGGAAGCGATTGGAGGAACGGATTGCGCCGTGCGGACATGCTCTTCTTCCGCGAGGCAGTTCGAACCGGCGCGGAGTTCACAACCATGCTGCGTCGTCTCATTCGCAAGACGAAGGTGGATATCGTCTACATCGACCCTCTTCTCTCCTACATCGGCGGAAATCCATCGGACATCGAGGTCTGCGCGAACTTCACGCGACATCTGCTCCAGCCGATCATGATGGAGACAGGCGTCGTCATCGTGCTGGTTCATCACTTCCCTAAGCCCAAGGGTAAGGACGACAAGCCGGAGAGCGTGGCAGATATGGCCTACTCAGGATTCGGCTCGTCTGACCTAACCAACTGGGCGAGAGAGGTGATTGTGCTGAAGGAGGTTGGATTCAATCAGCCGCGACGCTTCATGCTTGGAATGGCGAAGCGCGGAGACAGGTCAGGATTGAAGGACAAGAACGGAAACAAAACCGGCTCCATCGTTATTCAACGAGGAGTCGGAACGATATCCTGGGACTACGCGCCGCCTGAGCAGTTCGTAGTCGATAAGGCGGCGGCTAAGAAGCCGTGGGGCGGACGACCTAGGCGTTAGCCTTCTCACGCTCAGCGCGGCGACGACCTTTGGCGGCTAATGACTGAAATTTTTCCTTGGAAAGTTTTTTGCGTCCAATCCATGCCGCAAGTGCGCGAGGCTCTCTCACACCCTTCTTCTCAAGCTCGCCGATGAGCTTTTCGTAACGTCCGCCACCACCAAGTTTCATCTTGTCCATATCAGTTAGAATGAGTTGTTACCGACGAAATCACCATGCTTTGCACGACCAATACTTGGGCGTCGTCTTATCCTTAGCATCCGAACAGTTATGCCGCGCACGGAAGTTCTTACGACGCTCAGGATTGTCGCGCTTAATCTCCATATTCGGATCGCCGAAGCGAACCTTGATGACGTTGCCGCTGTCGTTCTTAACGTAGACAGCACTTTTCTTCCGCTCTCCCGGCGTGTAGAAAGGCTTGTTGAGCGTCACCTTCTTGCCCTGGTAGCGATTACCTTTTTTGGAGAGGGAGGTTTTCATTAGTCGCGGCGACGAGATTGGCGGCGCATTTCTTGAAGCTGCTTCTCTTCAGACTGGCCTTCTTCCATCTGCATCATGGCTCGGTCAGTTTCAAGCTTCAGCATTCTCGACCAGTTTCGATTAAACAAGTCGATCTGCTCCTTGGAAAGCTGACTGATCGGTGTGGTGACAGTTTTGACGTAGGTTGGCGACTGAAGCATTCGGCCCACAGCGGATTCGCCGGAATCTCCAATAGCCTTCAAAACCATTCGACGACCAATAAATCCAACAAGGCCACCACCAATCGCACCTCCAGCAACACCAGCAGGCCCAAGTCCGCTGGCAATGTATGCACCAGCAGTAGCAAGCGTTGGGACAATAGATTTTGAGACAAGGCTATCAGCTTCCTTGGATGCAACAGCCAACTGATCTGCAATCGTGCTGATCTTGTCCACGCCTCCAGCACCGAACAGCTCGTTTACAAGCGCGTTGTACTCTCCCGGCTTTTCGCCACCAGCAATCAACGCCTTCATCTTGTTCGTGTCGATGGCCTTCTTTCCATCAACAAACGAGTCTTTGACGATACGACCGAGGACAATGTTCTGAGCATCAGCCAGAAGGTCTGGCCGACTTTCCTTGAGGATCTTTGTAAACTCTTCGGCCCTCTTGACCGGATAAACGCCGCCACCTTTGGACTTAAGGAAATCCACGATGTTTCCGGCAGGGATGTTTCCGTAGAGTTCACCACCCCTGATGGCAGAAGCAACAACCTGCTGGAAGTCCGTGGCAGCCTTAGACTGCTCCGTGACGTAATCGTTCAACTCCCTAAGCATTGTGTTTGCATCAGGGTTTGAGGCAATTTGCTTCAGAACATCATCATCAATGACGACGCCAGATTTGACCTTTGCCTTGATGTCGGAAAGGAGGCTGATAATTTCATTCTGAGCCTCAACATCCTCTCCGGGTTGCGCTAGAATCCCCTTAAATCCACGCTCTTCATTCTTCTTCTGAAAAGCAGCTCGACGCTTTTTTACATCGGCAATTTCATCTTCGTTTTGCTTTAAACGTTTTTCAGCTCCAGTAATGCCATTGGAGACGTCATCCTGAAGCAGCTTTGACTTTGAAGTCAGCTCTTCAAGACTCGATTTGAGCTTCTCCTCTTCCTTGAGGATCGAAGTGTATTTTGAGGCTACATCTTGAATCTGACCAAGGCTCGGGAAGAACTCGTTGGCCACTTCCTTAGACAACTTTCCTCCGCGAGCCGCTTTCGCCTCGGTGAGAGTGTTAAGAAACTCGACTGGATTCTTGCCGCGAATCTGATTGTAAATGTAGTCCGAAAGAGCTGGCTTCACATTGGTTTCCCAAGTGTCACCGGCCATATTTTTTAGAACAGCAAGCGTAGTTCCACCACGAGGGCCGATGATGGCCGACACTGATTCAGGCGCACCGCCACCTTCTCCAATGCTACGCAGAATTCTATCAACGTATGCCCCTTTGAAGCGGCTGATTCCTTCTGCGTACTTTCTGTTTTGCTCGGCAAGATCATCTCGAAGTTTAGGATTTGCATCGAACGCAGCAGTCATCTGCTCGTTGATCTTGTTGAGCTTTTCCCAGCTCTCAAAAAAGCCTTGTTGAACCGGAGCATTGAAATCAAACAGTCGGTAGATTTTAGAGCGGATCTTTCGCAGGTCTTCCAATGTCTTCTTTTCAAGAACTGGCTCCCCATCTTTGTCCACCTTTCCAAAATCAACCTCAACAGTTGTTGCTTTGAGGTCAGGTCTGATTTTTGCGAAACCCTCTTCTTGTTCAGCTTCAAATACGTCTCGGAGCTTGTTGCCTTGCTCTCCAACAATCGTTCCAGTCTCAAAAGCTGAAACAGGTTTTCCAGCGGCAAACCGATCATCAAAGCCTTGCTCGATTTTCTTTATCTGATCTTGAAACCCAGCAATCTGCCCTTCTATCCGGGTGCGATTGGCAACATCTTCAGCTCCAAGCTGCGCTCTCTGATTGCTCAAGCGAACAATCTCATCTTGAAGATCTTGAGATTCCACCTGAAGACGACGTTCTGCATTACGGGCAAAAGCAAGCGCACGGCGATTTCGCTCATCCTTAAAACCAGCAGTCTTCCTAATGGAATCATCGACCTTGCGAGTTGCCTGCTCAGTCAGTGCATCAGCTTGGCGCACAACCGACTCAACGACGGCTGGGTTTATGTCGGTTTTCCCAGAAATCCTTTCAAGCTCGCCAACGATGGCTTGGGTCAAATCATCGCCGGAAAGACCAGACCGACGACCTTGAATCACGGACTGCTCCAGAACCGACTGAACGGTATCCTGAAAGTTCTGAACATCCTGAGGAGACGACCCTGAGAATGCGGGATTGTAGAACGTGTCAGCAACCTGACGGGAAAGTGCAGGGTCGATGCCAGCAGCATTCCCAAGTTCCTGGCGAATCAGGTTTGCGCGGTCTTCCAGAAACTTTTGAGTGAACGGACGCTGCATTTCACCAGCAAAAGCAGCAGGAAACTTACTGACCGACGGTGCGCCAGAAACCGCTCTTCCAAATGCACCAGCACCTCGAACAGTCGTAGAAATAGCGGGAAACAAAACGCTCCCCATTGCGGTACGCAACGCCATTTCACCGCCGCTGACATCTTCACCAAGAGATTCAATCCCAGCTTGAGCAAGCGACGTCCTTCCGCCAACCACAGCCTCTTTTCTGAGCTGTGCGCCAAGAGTAGCTTGCTGGGGAACACCAGTCTCGCTAGTTAGCAAACGACGAACACCTGCTCCGGTTCCGGGTTTTGCGATTCCAAGAGTCGGAACTCCAGATGCAGCAATCTGAAACGGACGCATCTTCTCAGGCTCTAGCGTCTGAGCAAGAAGTTCAGATCCAAGGCTGATTGCCGCTTCTCCAGCAGCCATTTGACCACCAGGAATGAATGCTGCGGCTAGTGGCCCACCGTATCGAACCGTGTTGGCCGCAACCTTCCTCGCTCTTTTGCCTTCGTAATCTGCGAGGAACGACCGCTCCTTGTCGGTGAAATCCTCGTCGGACAGCGGCTCGTAATTGCCAGCCACAAACTTCTGGAATTTACGCGCGCTGTCAGGACCGAGGTAAAAGTCAGCCTGCTGAACAATCGGATCTTGAGACTGAAATCGCTGCGCGCCTTTAAGGTCTGATCCTTTTACAGCTTTTTGAACCGCTTCCATAGAGCCGATTGGCGGCTCTTCTGGGACAAAAGGCTTCGAAGGATCAAAACCGCTTGCAACCGAAGTTTTGGATTCCTCTACAACTTCAAAAGGCTGATTAGGATCGAATGGCATAATTATTGAGCAACCTCAACGTAGGTGTTGGTTGTTTCGTCCAGTTCGTAAATTTTCCCACCCTGCCTAACACGCTTTGGACCTTGAGCAGCGGTGGTGGCAGGTTGAGTTTGAGTATCAACACCCAAAACCTCATCCGCTCTACGTTCAAGTTCGTTGACGTAAGCTCCGTATTGCGGGTTGGAAGTGATTCCCTGCATCCTCAGCTTCTCAACGCGGTCTTTGATTGAGCGAGCGGTGATTTTTTTGAACGTGTCGATGCGGTTAGAGAAACCAACGTCTGTCGGTTTTCCGATTGAAGACGTAACTCGATCAACTTCAGTTTTGGTCAACGCCTTACCACCGCGTTTGAACAACGCGCCAGTTCGCATATTTTCGTAAAACTGATTTACGGTTTTCTCGGGCAGTGAACCGCCAAACACTTCACCAGCTTTCACCTTGATGTTGAATGCTGGACCGAAAATGTCCTGACTGAGATAAGGCTCAAGCGGCTTAATACCGTTAAGAACAGCCTCAGAAAACTCAAGTTCGTCCAGATCCAGCTTAGTCGGAGCGGGAAGTTTACCTCCAGACTCAGCTTTAGTTTTTGCAGTGTCGGCCTTTTGCTGTTCGATGTCTAGGCGAGTAGTTGTCGCGCCTTTGTCAAATTCAAACTTCTTTTCATCAAGCAAGGCTTTTTCAGTATCAAGAGCTTTCTTGAACTCAAACCTAGCGTTATCAAGGTCGAGCTTGGACGCCCCCTCTCTTGTCAGCCTATCAAGATTGGCGGCTGCGATTCTTAGCTTGTCTCTTGAAATATCAAGGTTCCCAAGAATTGAAGTAGTTTTAGCTTCAGTTTGACCAATCTTTGAAGAGCCTAATTTTTCATAATAGGCGTTCATTTTCTGAACGTCGATGTTAGGGCTTCCGTCTTGATTGAAGCCTATCCACGCCCCGGCATCGATTGCTTTGTTTATTGTCGATGCTCTTAGTGTGTTGGAAGTCGCTTCCGCCCTATCTCTAGCCTTCAGGAGTTCAGCGCGAGCAGAATACTTTTCAAGATTGTTCAGCATCCTGTCTGCCTCAATCCGGTACTGCTTTGATTTGAACGCTGGAACTACCGGGAATTTTGCGTCTGGTTTAGGGTTGTTCAGATAATCTGAAACTTGTTTCCCAAGAGTCGAGAACGCGTCAAATTCTTCAACTTGTGATTTTTGTTCACCAATCGCGTCGGCAAGCGATATGTCCCGAATCTTGTTCTGAAGCTCCAGTCCCTGCCGTTGAAGCACGGATTCCGCAGTCTGCTGCTGGAACTGCTCCATCATCCGCTTCTGCGTCTGCGCGCGGTCGAACAGCGATGCTCCGAGTTGAAATGCTTGAAGAGTTTCGTCGGCCATAGATTTTAACCCCAGTTAGAAGGATCGGTTGGTCCACCAATGTTTCCAGGCGGAATAGAATAAAGCTCAGCATCATTCTGGGGGTTGTACGAGCTTGGACGATAACCTCCAGTACCTTGCTGCATTAGGCCGCGCTGAGTGTAAGCACCGCCAGCGAATCCACCGGCAGAAGAAAGCGCACCTCCGATTGCAGCCATCGTAGGATCAGGCATTGCAGCCACCTGAGCGGCTTGCAAGTCGCGGTTGTACTGCTGCTGATTCTGTTGCGCCAGCGCATTGATACGCTGAGACGGCGTGATGAACATGCTGCTCACTGAGAACGGCTGAACCATGCCGAACGCTCGCTGCTGCTGGATAAAGTTCTGAGCTTGAGCAAGACCTTGATTCTGAAGCTGCATGGAAGTTAGACCTAAATCGCGAGCGGTTAGCGCACGGCCGAATCCAGATCCTGCACCGAATCCACCAGACAAAGCGCGTCCAGCAGTCGAACGCTGAACCTGAGCTGAAGCCTCAGGAGAAACTTGCCCACGCAAAGCCGCTCCTATGTTCTGACTCGCCTGCTGAATGAGCTGGTCATAGCCAGGAATCGCGCGACGAAGCTGCGACTCAAGCTGAGACTGCTCAGCGGCGGTCGTCTTCTGTGCCAGCTCGGTGGCAGGTTGAAGCGCAGCAATGTTCTGCTGAATCGCCTGCTTCTGCTCAGCCTCGAAATCAATTGGTTTGAACGCGGGAACCTTCGGTTTACTTCCTTTGCTCAGAAGTCCGCCAATAAGGCTTGATGCCCCCACGATTGCTGCACCACCTAGAATAGCTCCCATAAATCAAAAAACCTCCTTCACAAGACGGTTGCCGTTCTCAATCGAGAACACCTTTTCAGGTTCGTGACGCTGGATGTTCATGGTTACCAAACGCGCAGCTTTTTCCTCAGGAAATGCTCGCTCGTGATGGAAACAATGAACCCACACCCGACGCAAAGTATCCAACTTAAAAAGTTCTCCCTCACCGATTGTCATCACGCTGTTTGATGATGCCCAATCGTCCGCGTACTGCCTAAGCATCTGGACGGACGGGAGATGAACCTCGTAGCCGAATCGCTCGGTGCATTCTTTTGCCGACGCTTCAGCATCCTTCTTGACGTATACCTTGATGGAATCGTGAACGACAGCTTTCGGAAGATATCCATAGGTCGAGCAATCGGCGACGTACTTGTACTGCATCCGATACTTCTCAATCGACCGCTTCCAATCAGGGTCAGTCGCACCCTGCTCATGTAGGCCAAGGCAATCGGCTTCCAATGAGAAAAGGACCGACATAAATGCCGATCCGAATCGAGGCAGACCGCAAATCTGGAACAGTTTACCCTTCATTTTTTATGCACAAAGAAGTCCACGCGGCAGTTCTAGCCAAGATGAAGATGGCCGACTCAGAGTTGGGAATCATCCCCAGCTCACTGCAAATTACTGCGGTATAAAGAGCTGCATTCGGATGAACATCCTTTCCGGCCTCTTTCATCCACCCGTGAAGCTGTTCGATCCGAGCGTTAGCGTTAGGGAAGTCCGCAGCGATAATCTCACGCACACGGCTCCATGCCGGATCGATCCGATCCTTGAAGAACGAGTTTCCGAAACCTGGAATCTTCATTCCCGCCTCGATGGCCGACTTCAACGCTCGTTCGTCGAATCGTTCGTAAACGAATCGAGCAGGTCCAATCGGGCCGTGTGCATCGCCTAAAGTCAGGATTGCCGAAGCAATTCCATTCGTAAGCTGCGCGCTTCCAAAGAATGCGTTCACCGCAGCAACCGAACTCGCGTTTTGATTGTTGCGCGCCGCCATGTCATGCGCGTCAAAGACAGCCTGAAGAAGCTCCAATTTCTTTGGAGTGGCTTCTGCTAGACCGAAATCGATGTTGAGGTTCAGAACCATTGCGAGAATCCACCGCCATTTAATCCTACACCGACCATGCGTATCGTATGCACCGCATCTCCCAGATACTGCATCGTCTGCTCCTGCACAGCTTGAACCGCTTTAGCTTCGTAGGCCACTGCTTCCTGAATCAAATCGTTCTCCTCCTTGCGAATCGCCATGACCATCAGTTTGATGGCATCAGGACACGGAGGAATGAGGTAGTCATTGACGCTCGTCGCGTTGATATGGCGCATCTTCGCCATGACCGTCACCGGCTTATCCTCGTCGTTGTGGCAGCGGTCAGTCAGTAGACTGCGACGGTACTGCGGCAAAGTTTCATCAGGGTCGTAAACTGCCAGATCGAGTTCAGACAACGCAGTCGCATCATACTCGTACAAACGGCTCGCGGTGTTCGTCGCCTCGCGGATAACACCCGTAAGCTGCGTGAACTTCTTGGTCGATTGAACGTACGGCAAAGCGAGTGTCAGCTTCTCTCCGTCAATCCATGCGCCACTGGACTGCGTTCGAATCCACTGACCGTTCTGATCGACTCCTTGTAGGGTGATGGTCTTGCCGACATCCGAAGCGTCGCCAGGGTAGACTCGAATGTAGCTGTTAAGACCGCCAGACATGTCGCGGTAAGAGACGACAGTCCCACGGTCAACAAGCTGCTTACCGACGCAAGCGTCTCCTGAGTTGAGCAGTCCATAGCCGGTTTCCTGAAATTCAAACCATTGATTGCGAACCGTTCCGACTCCGCAGCAATCAGCTACAGCTTCGATGGTTTCAATCTGGCGCGGCCAAGTGATGCAACCGCCGACCGTATGAATCGTGAACCGCCCGTACGCTCCAGCCCACAGCCCTTTGTGTAGAAGCCTTCGACACGCTTGGTTGATGTAGTCGTAAACGCGCTGATCATCGACACATACGCCGATGACCCGAGCGATAGTCGAGCGGATGTCCTGAACGATCAGCTTCATTTGGTGTAGTAGACTCGGGCGGTTCGCTTGATGAAGTAAACACCGTAAAACGGCGGCAGGTTGTTATGAGCCGCTCCATCTCCAGTGGATGAAGTGGGGACATTAGCCGTGGTGCCGTACTGGACGCCATTAGCTCCACCATTATTTGCATCCGCAGTGACAAGCGGGAAGAAATTGTGAGTGTGAGCAGGCATCTCTTGCACACTCAGCGTGTGCTGATCCTCGCCGACAACAGCGGTCGAGGTGGCTGTGCCATTAACGTTGACGACTCCGCTCGCCGCAAAAGTTCCAGCACCGACCGGGAATCGAGCCTGAAAATTTGTATCAACCTCCCACATCGCCCCGCTGTAATTGGTTACAGGGTTTGATGTTCCATCGCCACCGTCGTATGAAAGCAGATCATTGGTAGTCCCAACGAAGATTCGACGCTCAAGACTGTTGATGGAAACCGGATTCTTCCGATTCCAATAGCCTCCGTTGAACACCCACCAGTTACCATCTTCATCCAACCACGGATAAACCTGATTGTTCAGCGCAGGCGTCGAAGATCCGAAGTTAAAGAACGAGTTTCCAATCGCGCTGTTGAACGTCGCCTGAGTGCCGCTGATGATATCGTTGGCCAAGTTCTGGTAATTCAGCGGACAATATCCAACCGGCAGACTCGGCGGAGTGAGCGTGATGAGCGTAAGGTTTGGCATAATCGTTAGGCTATTCCGATGTGTAGGTCAGCGGGTTGATATCGCAGACATCGAGCGGTGTGCAGGCAGGAAAGACCGTCCGGCACTCTCCAACACTCGACTCTTGGATGTCGTAAGCGTGAACTCGAAGACTCTTAACCCGACAGTACCCGATGATGTTTAGCATGACCTGAACCTCGTAAAGATTCCGAGCGGGAGTGCTGATCGTCGCATTACACGGCGCATCCGATGGAGTCGGAAAACGCATCTTAGGCCGATACTGCGGCTTGAAGTTCGTGAGCGGACAAA
>Ga0247723_1002075_pt1 | contig 11028 bp, 6 predicted proteins | sample MSEWelMarce5H_FC_FD_189079 | JGI IMG/M metagenome (GOLD analysis project Ga0247723, IMG submission 189079) | Subsurface sediment microbial communities from gas well in West Virginia, United States - MSEEL Well Study Marcellus 5H_FC | ecosystem: Environmental > Terrestrial > Deep subsurface > Rock...
CGCCACTACCTGCACCAGCACCGCCGTCTCCAGCACCAGCACCATCGCCAGCACCATCGCCAGCACCACCGTCACCAGTGTCACCGCCATCAGGAGTAGTATCTCCGCCGCCACCAATTGCACCAATACCAACACCAGCAGCAACGCCAGCAACAGTACCTGCAGCAACTTTAGCGCCAGAAGTACCAGCCTTAATTTTTGCAGCCTGAGCGGCTGATTTCTCAGCAGCAGCAATTTCTTCTGGAGTTAATTTCTTTGCTGTTCCAGTCTTTGGAGTACTACCCTTAGGTGTAGCAGGTGGTTCTGGAGTCTTAGCAATACCCTTTGCTGCAGCAGCCGCTTTTGCATCTGCTGCCGCTTTAGCAACATCTGCACCTGATACAGGTAGTGGTTTTTTAGGAGCAGCCTCTACTACATCAGCAACTTTTGCCTTGATACCATTAGTAACATCAGCAACAACCTTCTTGTTGCCAACTCCACCTTTTTCAAGAATATCAGTTGCTTGCTTTTGAAGCGCTTGAGCCTTCTTAACATCTGTAGCAGTTACCTTAGGCTTTTCAATAATTTTAGCAATCTGCGTTTCAATTTCTTTAGCCTGTGTTACAGCCTTATTAGCAGCAATAGCCTTAGGTACTGACTTAACAATAGCCTCAATTGCCGTAACTAAAGGAAGTTTAGGGAGTTTGGGTGCCATTATTATAGTCCTAACTTAGATGTCAAAACATCACCGATGTTGCTGAATGTAGAATATGCATCGCTGCTCTCAAGCCAATCGTTGCTTCCACGAATAATTCCTAGTGCTTCCCAGTCAGTTGCAGTACGGATAACACCCTTGTCATCTTTAACGTTAAGCATCTGCTTGATAACTGGTGAGTCCATTGTGTACTTCTTCTTAGTTACAGACTGTGCTAGTTTGATGTACTGGTCAGCCAAAGTCTTCATATCTTCACCAGAGTTAAGCAAGTCTGCTACGCCTGGGTTCAACTTTGCTGCCAGTGTGCGAATCTTCTGCTTCTCTGTCTCGATCTTCTGCTTAGCCATAGTGGCATCACCTGTACCGATAATGCTTGTGATTACGCCAGCAATCTTCTCAAATCCTGGCTCAGATAGACCGTTGTTCTTGTAAGTATTGCGAATCTCATCATAGATAGTCTTGGCTGCTCCACCAAGTTCAGGAGTCATCTCATAGTCACGAGATAAGTACTTGGCTAGGTAGTTAGCCTGCTCTTGTTCAGTAAAGCCCAAACCACTCTTAGTGATTGTGCTCTTGCCAGTACTTCCACCAGTTGATGTTGTGGTTGTTCCAGTAGCAGTAGTGGTAACTGCTTCTTTCTTAGCCTGAGCATTAAACTTGTTCATAAAGGCTGTGATCTGAGCATTACTTGGCATCTTGCCAAATGCTGTGTAGTAACCCTTGCTGTATGCTGTAGTAGCATCTGTCTTATCAATCAAGTTGATAGCAGTAGATACATCCTTGCTAAACTTAGTCTTAGGGCCACCACCAAGACCTGACTTATTGAGGTCTTCTAGCCATGTAAAGTATTCAACACCATTGAGACGAGAAGCAACAATAGCCTCACGTAAAGCCTTTGTATCATCTAGGTCAAATGCTCCTAGTGCGCTAGTTCCCTTAGAGCCACCTGCTGAACGAAGTAGAGCCTGTAGGTAGTTAGCGTTGTTTCCAAATCCATCTGTACGCTTTTGGTTACGAAGTGCGTCTAGTTCAGAAGCAATCAAGTTGCTGAAAGCAACAGTATCTGCAGTAGCAAGTGTTCTAGTATATAAAGAACCTTCTGCGCGGACACGTGCAGCAACTGCTGCTGCGTTAGAGTTAGCCATATTGCCCATTGAGTAATAGGCAGTAGTTGATGCTGCTCTAGCAGAGTCTGCTGTTGGATATTTTACGTCAGCCACTTTAGCCCTTCGCCTTCATAGTTCCTGCAAATACACGGTAATACATCGGAGCGAATGCTGGGTTTTGTAGCATTAACTGATTACCTAGTGCTTCTAGATTTGTACGCAAGTTAGTTGCATACCAGTGTGAACTTCCTAAGTCTGGTTCTGCTGTGATTCGAGTAGACTTTAATAGTTCAATAGCCTCTGAATACGCAGTGTAGAACTGCTTAGTCTCGTCATAAATAGGTGAGTTCTGGAAACGATCATCTGCTAAAGCCTTGCCAACATTAGCAATACGCTCTAAGTCTGTACCAACAGTTACTAATGATGCAGGTGCTGCACCACCAAAGCGCTGGTTAAGAGCATTGATTTCTTGTGCATACCAGACATCTGAGTATCCATTAGCAGCCTGCATTTCAGAGATTTGAGACTTAGCCATCTTGTAGATAAGTTCCTCTGCTGCTCCTGCCAATTCCTCACGGCTTAAAGGCTCACGACGTCCTGTAGCCTTCTGCCATGAGTAGTAGGCTGTAGCAGCCTCTCCACCAGGGAAGAAGAACGGAATAACGTCACCGCTCTTTGTAGCGTAAGTGTTTGCTATATCTGGGTTCTGGTTCAAGAATGTCCATGCATCTGCAGTACCAGTAACAGAACGAGAAGAACCACCCATGATTGCAAGAAGGTTCTTGCTACCAAATTCTTCTGTGAACTCAGTAACTGCCTTCATGTAATCACCAGGATGCTTCTGGCTAATCTGGTCCCACATGCTGTATAGCATTGTCATGCTAGCAAAGTCCAACTTACCCTTGTCTGTAGGAATCTTCGCAAAGATTTCGCTAGAAGGTGTAGCAGGTGCAATGTTCTGGAATAGTGCTTGTAGTAGTCCTACACCACGAGACATCTTTGCTGCGTCATTGAATAGTTCATTACGAGCAACGTCATCAGCAAGTGGATTATCTCCATACTCACCAGTAGATGCTAGATATGATGCCCAGTCCTTGATGCCACGTTCAATAGTCTTCTGATCATTGATTGCATAGTAGAAAGTCTTACGCAACCATGCTGGAGTAAGACCACCGATTGCATCTTGTGACTCTCCAAAAGGCATTACAACGCCACGGATAGTATCCCATACAGGACCAAATGCTGCTGACTTGCCAGTTGCTTGGAAAGCAAACTGTGCAGCAGGACCAAATCCAGGAACACCAGGGTTGACGTTACCAAATGCAAGGTTAAGAGACTGTACAGGTGCTGTAATTTCTAACTTAGAAAGAGCACCATTCTCAACGCCAAGCATTCCACCGACTAATCCACCAATGAAACTACCAGCAATTGGGTAGCGGAAACGCTTCTCACCAAACTCATCTTCGTAGATAAAACCTTGTCCTTCGTCATACTCGACACCAGTAATGTCGTAGATGGCGCTTGAACCTTCTTTAGTAAGTGAGTTGTATGCACGACCCAACTTGTAGAAGTTTGCAGGGTTCTTTACGAACAGTTCACCCCACTTGTTAATGGTGTTAAACTGTGCCTGAACGAATGGGAATACCAAACGCATAGCCTGTGCAGACTGTAGTTGCTTAGATGCGTCATAGAATAAGTTCTTTGTATACGCAGAAGCGTTCTTAGCAGACATAGAGTTCAACTGCTGGAGTGAGATACCTGCTTCATGCACGTAGTTATCACCACGGCGAGCAAGTTCTTTTTCCATAAACTTGATTGTTGGATGCTTCTTAAGAGCCTTTCCACCAACCTTGAGTCCATCTAGATTTTCACGAGCAGTCTTAAGTGCAACCTTAAGATCATCAGTATCTAGCATATTTGCATAACGACCTACATGGTCCCAGTAAGCCATACGGTATTCTGGTCCAAAGTTAATAACATTTTCAAGTTTAGTATTCAGGTCAAAGAACCAGTCAACTGCCTTGGTAAGTTGCTTTTCATCTGCATCAGCAAAACGCTTAGATGATGCAAGAAGTGCACTACCACCAGTCATCTGCTCACGTGGAAAGAAACGCTCTAGTTGCTTCTTGAAAGGCATATCTAGAGTCTTCATATCATTGATATCTTTGATACGCTTGTATGAAGGAATTGACATAGCAATTGCATCTTCACCTGAACCAAAAGTAACTCTTTCACCTGCAAGTAGTGATCGAATATAGTCCGCTTTTGCACCATTACCTGTGAGAGCATTTAGTGCATACATGTAACTTGCAGTTGACTGATCGTCAAATAGGTAGTTACGCAAGTTATCAACATTGATGTTGTCCTTGCTAAATGGCTTAGTGATATCCTTAAGTAGAATAACATCAAAGTCAGATGTAACTCCGCGTCCTTCATCCTTGCTTAGACGTGCACCCTTTTGAATCTTTTGAAGGATTTCTAGTCCTGCTTTGTCCTCTGTAAGATACTTAAGGGTAGCAGTCTGTAGTTCAGGTGTGCGAGCACGTGCTACAAGTGGCATTAAATCATCTGATGCAAAGCGCATTAGGCTTACAGATAAAGCATTGTAGTAATCTTCGTGTAGGTTATCTACTACTTCGTAGATTTTACCAACGAATGCTGTACGTGGGTCTCCTGCAGAGATGCTACGCTTTGTAAATTGTAGATACTCATCGACTGCCTCTGTGAACAAAGCATCAGCCTTAGGGTCCTTGAAAGATGTACCAAAGATATCATTCTGATACTTAGCATACTGAGATGCCAACTTCTGCATAGAGCCACCCTGAGGGTTAGCCATAGCCATTGCAATGTAACTCAATGGGTTCTTAAAGATGCTGTCGTGTCCTGAGAAGAACTGACGAAGTTGCATTTCACCGATGTTACGCATGGTGTAAGACACACGGAATGCTAACTGAGCAGTACGCCAGTAGTCACCAATCTCATCTGCAGCAACCTTGGCTGCGCGTGCCTTACCAAATAGTTCAGAGTTGCGGTTATACTTGTTGATAGCCTGTACAATTGGCTTAGTATCACGCAACTGAATAACATCATCTAGGAACTGGTGAGCATAGTTAGCACCAGTCATAGGTAGTAAAGAACCATCATGTAGCATCATTGTAGGTGTAGTACCAGTAGCCAACTTGGCTACATTGTACTGCTTTACAATTGCCTGCTCTTTACCAGCAACTCTAAGTACTTGATCTAGTACCTTTGCTAGTTCAGGGTCACCTTTGCCATATACATCAACAAGATTCTTCTGTGCAACCTTCATTCCATCCATGATAATCTTAGAACGAGTAGTGTAATCTGACTCGCGGATGACTTGATTAAGGATGTTATCTACTGTTTCTTGAGGTACTTTAGCAGTAGTAAACCAGTCATTAAGACCAGGAACAAGACGATCTAAGTCACCTAAAGGTAGTACTGTAGAGCGAATGTAGACGTTACTAAACGCCTTCTCAGCCTTTTCAACCCACTTGACTGCATCAATGTTAATTTTATCTGTAACCTTGATGACAGGAGACTTGTTTGCTAGTGCAAGTTCAGTACGCATAAGCATACTACGTGCAATAATAGGGTCAGTCTCTGGAGATGCTAAGTGGCGCAAAAAAATTGAGATAACTTGGTCAGATGTTGTAGCATCTGCTAATTCACGAGTTAGATCAACGTCTAATTTGCGACCAAATAGGCGGTGTACACGCATAGCGTTAGTCTCACCAGCAACAATTTCAGCAATTGCCTGGAACTTACGGCCGAATAGGTACTTCATAGCCTTAGTTCCATCAGCAGATAGTCCTCCACCAAAGGTATCTACTAAACCAACCTCAGCACGAGTCCATTCATCAGCAAATCTAGCCTCACCGATCTTTAATTCAAGGTCGATAATCTTCTGTAGGCCGGCATTGTCAGGGTCATTGACAATCTGCTTAACTAAATCTGGGTCACGTTGTACAAAAGTACGTAACTTAGTGATATCACCTAGGCGTGCCTTAGTATCTTCTAGGTTCTTTTGTGCATCATCGACAGCCTTTTGCAGTTTACGCATAGTTGCATCAGACTTTTCCATAGCCTTAGTGATGCCAAACGCTGCAGCAGCACCAGTCTTAGTAGATTCTGCTAGAACTTCGCTAGCCTTGATACCACGAGCAGCAATTAAATCACCATTAGTGATTGCTACTCCACCCATATCTCCGTAGATACTACGAATGTTGGTAAAAATGTCTGCCTTCCAGATATCCTGGATAGCATCAATCATAAGTTCTGTAGCCTGTGGAACCTTTTGGGCAGCAATCTTGCCTACGAAAGAACCTAAAGACTCAGGTGTACCACCTAGAACGCTATCAATAAGTCGTAATGACTCATCAATATCGCTAGCAAGTGTAGAAAATGCATCGCGTGTAGGACCAGGAAGTTCAAAATCATTTGACTTCTCTAGAAGAAAATCGCGTAATGCAGTACGGTTGCTAAGTTCTTTCTGAGCAGCCTTGCCTGTAACCTGTGTAAAGTCAGCAGCCATATCTACTACAACTGGCTTCTTCTTGCCAGGAGTAAACTGTGCTACAAACTCATCATTACCACGAGTAGCAAATGTTAGTTTGCCAGCCTCAGGAATATCATCAAAGAATACTGCAGCAGTAAAGCCTTCACCAGTATTATAGAAGTCTGCAGACAACTTGCTGAGTCTATCGACTACATCAGCCTGCTTACCAGTGTTCATAGCATCAAATACGAACTCTGCTACTGCTTGTTCTGTTACAGCAGTACCGTTGCCACTGACAAGGTTCTGTTCGTTCTTAATACCAGCATTAAGTTGCTTCTGTGCTCTAGAAATATCTGCAGAATTACGAGCATCTGCTGCTTTAGCCAACTTTTCGTCAGCCTTAAGGTATGCAACCTCTGCTTGGCGAATAATTTCTTTAGCACCAGCAGTACGTTCTTTAAGAAGAACCTTCTCGTCTTTAGTAAGACCTGTACGCTCTTTGAACTCAGCAGCAATACGCTGTTCTTCACGCTGTGCTGCAGCCTTAGCACCCTTAAGTTGCTTTCCGCCACGGCCAATCTTTGTAAGTGCACCAGGTCCAAGGTATGTCAATGGGTCTGTGCCAATGTTAAGTGTTGCATCAACGATACCTGACATTACTCGGTATGTAGTGCTATTAGGGTCTGCACCAACAGTAGTCATCAATCCACGACCTAGCGTGAAAGACTTACCATTGATTTGACCATAGGCAGCCATAGACTTAGCCTGTGCTTTAGAAACCTTTGAATCATCTGATAGGAAGAAACCTGAACCAGTATCAACATTTGTAGGGTCGGAAAGGAATGCACGACCTAGTTGTCCTAGTTGAGTAGACTCACCAAAGATACCCTGTCCGACATCTTTGAGAACTTGATTAAAATCTGGAGCCTTCTGGCCAGTTGAGATAGCGTAAGCATCGCGACCAATTGTAGTAAGAGAATCATAGATAGAACGTGTAGCAGCAAAGCCTACGCGAGTTGTTCCCTTAAGTGCTGAGTACAATCCATCACGGATATCGCCAACAATTGTTTTATCTTTTTCAATGCTTGACTTAATGTTCTTCTGGTTAGTCAAGTCTTGCTTTAATTGTGCAAGTCCATCGATAGATGCAAGTTTGCCGATTCCTGGTGTGTCAGGTGAAAACCCCATGCGAACAGCAGACATGATAAAGTCTTTGCTCTGGTTAGGGTAACGTGACATGAATGCAGTAAATGTCTGATATTGGGCAGGGCTAAGTGCGCCCATTTCAGCCTGAATCAAACGGTCCATCTGCAACTGAGGATTGTTAAAGATACTTGTTGTTTTAAGTTTCTTATTCTTCTCAGGGTTCCAGTAATCTAAAGATGGCAATTAGCGCCCCTCTTCGTCGAATGCTTCTACAATACGTCGAAGTTGGGGAGTTGGATTTGCCATGTACATAGCGCGTGCAAGAACTGATAGTTGATCAGGTGCATCAATAGGAGTCATCAATACTTCTGAACCAGGACCTTCACCTGCGTTGACACCAGCAGTTACTGGTTCATCAGGACGCTGTGTAGGTTCAAATGCTCCAACTACAGGAATAGCAGAAGCCATTGATTGAGAAGGAGCCTGTGCCATTGGAGCACCAGATGCTAATCCTTGAAGTTCTGCGCGTTGCCCATAAGCACCGCCAGCAGACTCTTGAATCTTAGCATCACGCTGAATCTTCTTTACATTACCCAAGTCGTTTCGACGAGCGAACTTACCTGGACCTCCAGGTTGATCTGTTGCCATTTTAGTCCTCGTCTTCGTCTAAGTATTTTCTAACGTCATCTAATGTTGGTGCTGTTACCATCCATTCAGGATGGATTTCTTTCATGCCAAGAACTCCTAGTGAGATTTCAACTGAGAATCCTGCTTTACGCAAAGACTTATAAAACTCATGTAACTCAATAGCGTACTGGTCTAGTTTTGAGTAGTTGTCATCAACTACCTTTTTCTTCCTTGTAGCCATTTCGTTTCCTTATCCTAAGCCTGCTAAAATTGATGCTAAGTCAGGTGCTCCGCCTTGTTGAGGGGCTCCACCAGAGGGTTGTCCAGGAGTTGCTGGGGACGGGGGCGCATTCTCAACTGGGCCCTGTGTGCCTGGTGGAGCCATCTCTGGCTGTACTGGTTGTTCAGGCTCGGGAGGAGTGAACACGGCCAATGCAGCAGCCTCTATGCTTTCACCTTTGCGACGACGCTCAATGATGTCAGCAATATTCTTAATAAGTGGAGATGGGTCTTGTCCCTGTGCAGCCAACGCAGGAATAGCCTGCGCGCTTGCTGTAATTGCAGCAGTTAAATTCTCTCTCATTTTTTCGATTTCAATACGTTGTTCTTCTTGTGAAACGTTTACGCTCCATGGAAGTTCACGACGAATGAAATCCTTTGATACCAAGTCAGCACCTAGTGCTTGTAGTGAGAAAATCAGAGCACGCGAAGGGTCTAATCCAGCCATCAAGCCATATCGGACTTCTACCGAAGTATCGCCCTTAATGTCCTTGCTTGGCATGTACTTTAACTCGTACGGTGTGCCTTGCGCTACACCTCTGACACTTTTCTCTTCATTGAAAAGGAGTTCATCCATTTCAAAGCACAACTTCAAGACATCTTCAAACACCTCAGCAAGGATGGTTTGACCAGCCTTGATCTGAGAGTCGAAGGCGCCTAGAAGTGCTTGAACACCTTGGCCAGTAATAATGCTGGCATCGATGTTACCTGTTCTACCTTCTGGATAACGAGCACCGAGTCTTAACTCAGATTGGAGTGCTGCTTGCTCCTGGAAAGTAGCAGCGGGAATATCCAAACGGACACGCCCGACAGCGTTTGGTTGATTGGTTCTGATAATCGCATCAGGACCCATTGGCATATCTAGTACATCATCAGGCACAACAAGCGGTGCTTGGATAGCCTTTTCGGCTGCTTCCATAGCAAGGTTTGCAAATCGTGCACGCGCCAACTGTACGAATAAAACATCATCAAACTGACCGCGTGGTTCACCATCTAGTGATGGACGAAGCGCGATACGAACAGTCATCTTACCCATTGGGTTCTTAGCAGATGACAAAATTAAATTATCACGAGCAGGCATGTAAAGAGCAATTACTTCTTTGTCCATGTAGCGGATAATGTCTACTGGTGCATTAAGGTTCTGCTCTGTACCCCAGCGTCCCATGATTGCACCTTGGTGCTCAGGGAACTCATTAACAAGTTCTGCAATAGTCTTTGAGTAGCGCTTAGCATAAGCAACTACACGACCAAAGCGATCATTCTCGTAGTAAACACCTAGTGGGTCTTCGACACGGATACGTGGAAGATTATTCTCCCAGTCTGGCTCAACGTGAATAGGCAAGAAACCATAGGAGAAGTACTGGTCAGAACCTGGATACATCTGAGTCTGTAAACGTGATTGGTAAACATAGTTGTTAGCAATCATTGCACGCTTATCAGCAAACTGACGAGCACGATCTGATGTGACGTTTACTGCTGAGCAGTTGATAGAAGGTAGCGGTGCTAAAACTTCTGCAAGGTCACGTGCTGCAACATCAACAAAGTTGGCAACCATAGCCTTATCCATGCCCTCAGGAAATAGGTCAGGGAATACCTCAACCATTTTTCCTTGGCGCACAGCCAGGATGTTGGCCATGTTACCGTCGCGCTCTGCAGCACGATGCTTCATAGCCTCCACGCGGCGCGCGATAATCTTGATGTCTGCCATTGTTATCCTTACTTGTTTACGTTGCCGCGAAGACCGCCGCCACTACCAAATGAACCTAAACCACCACGCACACCACTACCACCAGTAGGTGGTTTACGAACTATAGGTGTCTTGCTTGTAGCACGAGTTGTTGGAGATTTTGGTTTAGTTTTTGGCTTTGCGGCTTCTGCTTTTGCAGCCTCTGCCTTTTTTGTTTTTTCAATTTCTTTTTGCCAGGCTGCCATCTTCTTTTGAAAAGCAGGAGTTGCCTTTATAGTTTCAATGTCTTTCATTATCTGTTCGTATGAACGCGCCATTGTTATCCTTCGTCTTGACCAAATTCATAGTCGTTCAAGTTGACTATGTACTGGGTTTCTCTTTGGCGTTTAGTCGCCCACTTGTTTTGAATATGACTTTGACTCATACGGGTTGTACCGATAAGTTCTCTTGCACGTAGTTCACAGAACCATAAAGCCATCACACAGTCAGTCTTACCTTTAGTGTCAGGCTTCCAAGTAATCAATTGTTGGATTAAAGCCTTGATACCTTCTGAGCCATCCTGAGATGGAATCTCCATCAAGTTATCATTTTGATGTGTGCTACCACGCATTGTCCCAAACAGTCCAGACATAGCAGCAACACCGAAACCAGTGTCCCATTTATTTCTGCCAGTGAACTGACTAGAGAATCTGACCCCCGCCGAGGCTAGGTAGTTACGTAGTACTTCATCTAAGGCGTAAGCCTTCTGATGTGCGTTCGTCTCAATACGTAACTCCTGAGGGCGATATTTCTCAACCCACGCCTCAATTAACTTTTGAATTTTTTGTGGAGTAGGCTCTTGCATATTCTCCACATCAAGGATGTAGCGCTTTCTTGTCTGACGATCTACCGTCATAATAACAGCAGCGGTATTACCACTCATCGCTGGGTCTAATCCCATGATGGTGTACCACTGACCTTTTTCCTGAGG
>Ga0247723_1002076_pt1 | contig 11026 bp, 13 predicted proteins | sample MSEWelMarce5H_FC_FD_189079 | JGI IMG/M metagenome (GOLD analysis project Ga0247723, IMG submission 189079) | Subsurface sediment microbial communities from gas well in West Virginia, United States - MSEEL Well Study Marcellus 5H_FC | ecosystem: Environmental > Terrestrial > Deep subsurface >...
GCTTTTATCTGCGGATTTAACTATAGATTTATAATAATCAAGAAGGGATTTTTCGTCCGAATATTGTTGAATCCCTGTTATGTTATTAAAAAGATAAAGAGATACTGGATCTTTTTTTAATTCAGTCATCGATACTCTTCTGGTTATCCGGTCATTTCCTTCCCTTCTGAATGTAAAGGTTTCGTTATTCCGTTCGGTATTTATTTCTATGGAAGGAACTTCAGATTTATTATTAGGGTATATTCTAAATTCTCCCACAAGATCCTCCGGGGATCTTTTCTTTATTATAACTTCGAATCCATTTTCCAGAGTAGCTTTCCATTCTTTATCCCTATTCTCCTTTTCGAATTTTTCTATAGAAGAATTTATTCCATACATATCGAGTATTAGGTCTAGATCTTTCTGAGCTTGTAAACCTAAAGTCTTTTCACTTTCCAATTTTTCTTTTTCGATAGAATCCATAAACCCGTCTAGAAAATCCTCTAATTTTTTTTCGTTTCCGTCTTGGGGTAACCAATTTTTATATGGAGTTATTTTTATTGAACTTATTTCCCCTTCCGTATTTCTGTTTATATAACATCCAAAATAAGGAACCCAGAAATATTTGGATTCTCTACCGTCCGGATTTAAATAAGTGAGTGCAATAGCCTTTCCACTATCTTTTCCCACTAGGATAAATCCCTTTAGAGGCTTTGATTTACTTTTTTGGTAATCGTGAACCCTTAGAATATATTCCCCGGACCAAGTCTTTTGAACGGAGCTCAGGGAAGAATACTTCTCAGATTCATCTAAATGTTTAAAATTCTCGTAGTCTATAATTTCTATCATGAGTAGTTAGTTCCAAAATAAACCATAACATCAAATCTAGTAGGATCAGCAAATCCATTCATATTTATTTCCATTCTTTCTGGGTAAGTAGGCAAAGGAAAATCATTTACTGTATACTTAACCTGCCCATAGTCTATAGTTTTACCGGGAACTAAATCAAAATCTATTTCATCTTGTCCTTTTATGGTTTCCACTTTCATCACGAGCTCTATCGAGTCTATGGAAAAATCTATTCTTTCTATACCTTCTTTATTGGAAATTATATTAGCCGAATATTCAACGAAAACTTTAACGTCGCTTATGTCCCTAAATTCTTTAGGTCTTCCCTCTATGTCTATGTCGACAAAAGAAATTTCTTTACCGAATTTATTTCGGATGTCCGAAAACTTGGACTTATTATTTGAAAATGATCCGTAATCGTATATCCTTGTCATCTGTTTTTTATCTATATATCTTTATGCGATCTTAACCTCAGAAGGGATCGGTTTTGGAGTGAAATCTTTTTTGGCGTAATATTCTTTTTTACCTGCATAATTCCAGAAGAAAGAATTGTTTTTTGATTTAGAATCTCTTTCTACCGGACTTGCTGCAGAAGAAGACTTAGGTGGAGCAGCTAAAAATTCTGTTCTCGTTTTTACATGGGATTTTGCACCGGATACGTAAGATTTAGAAGATTGCGCAGTTATAGCATTGTTTATTGCTTTAGTCGCATCATTTCTGTCAACGCCTTTAGTCTTCATATAAACCAATATAGCTTTTTCCTTGGAGGTTATGTCTTTCCACCCTGCACCCTTTTTAAGTCCTTTTGATACCGGTTCATACTGGCCTTTAGATAGTATAATTTCAGAAATGGTTTTTCCGTAAGGTTTTCCTTTTACGTAATATCTATTGTAAATGGACTGTGCTACATCGGCCATCCCCTGTATTTGTTCTGGAAAATTTTCACAAGCCATTATAGTTACAAGAGTCCAATAATCTCTAGATCCGGGTTTATTAGAGACCGGAGGATCATACCCCTTAAAATAAGAATCTATGAGATCCTTTGTGCTTTTAGTAAGGAAAGTTTTTAATGACATCTCTTTTAAAACATTTACACCAGATTGATTTTTCCAAACCGCAATCACCCAAAATTTATCTAAAGTGGATCCATTATAGGGGATAGGGTAATATGCTATTATCTCCTCTTTGTTAGTGTTTCTGGAAATAAGAGGTCTTTTGTCTGAGTATATTATTTTCTCTGACCAATATATCCACTGTTTTGGTATAGATAAGGAATTACCATATTTAAATGCGATTTTGGTTTCAGAAATTCTCTTTTTGAGAGCCTCCCAATACCTAGAATCATAAGAAGGATTGAAATTCTTAAGGGTTTCCATTTCGACAGAAGAAAAAGCTTCTATCTTGGTCTCGATATCTCTTTTTTGGGTCGGGGTTATATTGGAAGGGGTAGAAGCCCACTTAATAAAATAAGACGATTCATTAATAGACCAACCGTAAAAACTTTTAAGATTTTCCAAAAGATTATTTTTATTTTATATATCCCGGAATTTTTTTTAATTCTTAAACTATAAAAAATATTACATAATTGATAAAAATAAAAAAATGATTGAAATGAAACAAGTTCCTTTTGAGGACAAAACTAAACCTAAGGAGATTCCGACCCCAGAGGTAAAAATTAAAAAAGATCCTAAGGACAAAAGCGTTTATAGGAATGATATAAGTCCAACGGAAGAACTTTTGGTTAAAATGGAATTACCTTCAGATTATCACACTACAGATTATACCCAAAACTTCTTAGGAGAGATCTATGATACCCAGAGAGATAAATACTATTCTCAATCTGCAAGATATAAATATTATCCTAAGCAAGAAGATAAGCATTTATGTCCAGGGCATTGGCAAGGGTACAGATGGGCTATCCACAATCTGACTCAACCAGGGGATTGGGTATTTGATCCCACATGTGGCACAGGAACAACTTTAGTTGAAGCATATAATAACGGTAGGAATTCTATCGGAGTTGAGCTAGAGTATCCCCAGATTGCTTATAACAACATCGCAGCACAGGTTGAAAGAAATGACGTTGTTGCTAAGCTAGTTCAAGGAGATGCTAGAAATACCACACAAAATCTAGAAAGTTCAGGTATCGAAAGAGGACAATTAAGTCTGATCGTAAACGGAACTCCATATCCTAAGATAAGTGGGAAATCTTCAGATGCTCCGCAAAGAGGAATGGCTAAGAATGCAGATGGTACTTTAAACGATAAGACCTTCGATTACGAACACCCAAATAACATCGGGTTAACTAAAGGTAATGAATATTGGGATCTTGTTAACGGAATGTACACACAAGGGATTGAATTCCTAAAACCAGGAGGATTCTTTGTTACTTTGATTAAGGATATGATTCAGAATAAAAAACCTTATTTGCTTTCTTCTATGATTACGGACGAAGTTCTTAAGAACAATCCTGATATGGAATATTACGGTCTTTACATGCACAGACACATTCCAGAAACATTATTTATGAGAACTTACCCTAAAATGTATCCAGGTGTTCCGGTTCCTTCCTATCAAGCAGGAGTTATTTTAAGAAAGAAATTAAAGTAATAGATTAAATAAATTATAGATAAACCAGGATCCAAAAGATTCTGGTTTTTTGTTGTCCTATCTATCGAAAGCTTTTATTATAATTGCGGTTTTTAAATTTCCCCACTCCCAATCTGAATTTCCGGTTCTGAAATTTAAAAAGTAATAAGCTTTTGTTGCACTCTCATTCCGTAAATCTTCTTTTGAAGACCAAACCCAATTGTCGGGTATTTGTAGATTTAAACCTAACTTTCCTTTCAGAGAATAGAGATATCTCAGCTCCTCTAATGTGGGTATTCTAAATCCTTCTTCTTTCGATAATTCTTCAGCATAGATCCAGGATACATCTTTTTGCCCTGGCAATATTTCAAATCTCGTATGGCCTGTGTCTAATATCATAGTCTTCTCATAGAATTAAGACCAACTACTTTTATAAGGTCCTTGGTATCTGAATAGGCAAGTTTCACTAGGATTTCTTTTTGCTACATCTTTTTCCCATGATGATATAGTATAGTTCTCTTCTATTTGTCCCATTTTATCCCCATTAAATCCGCTGGAAGAATTGGATATTATTTTTCCCCCATTAACGACGATTCCGATGTGGCCGGCTCTAGATCTCCTTCTGGTTATAATGATATCCCCGGGTTTGTAATCTTTTTTCCAGTCCGTTATCTTTTTCCATGGTCCTGTTGGATCTTTACTTTTTTCATTGAGATCGTCATAAACAGTAGAAGTTCCAATCACAACTTTAGTATTTGCAGCTATAGGATATCCGGTAGCTCTGTAGAACATTATAGAAGTCGCCGCAGCACATCCTAAATTTCCTCCGTCAGTGGCTGGTATTCCCCTTGTGGAAGTATTTATGTTAGCATAAGCGGAATTAACCAAGTTTCCAATAGGACCCGAAGAAGGTTGTTCTAAAGGAGCTTTATCGCTTTTATCGGTTATTCCTAATTTAGATCCAAAAGAATCATATTCACCAGGTTTGATCGAAGAAATAGATTTTTCTAATGGAATTCCTTTTCCGTAAGGGGATTCAGCAGTGGATCCTCCGGGTTCAGGAGCACCGGTTAATTCGGTTTCATTTCTATCATATCCAGGATTTACTGAAGAACTAAGAGTATCTTTAATTACCGATCCCAGACTGGATAGAAAATTTACAGATTCGGCATCAAAAAATCCTTCTTGAATAAGATCGTTAAACTTTTTTAGATTTTTCATTTAAATTTTTATTTTATATATCTCTAACCGGTAAAATATTTCCATAGTAATCTACGTGGCATACAAATCCACGGTCATAATTATGGGAAGGATTTGATTTATCGAATCTTACCTGATAATAAAATCTTAGATCGTTTTCAAATTCATTACGATCTGGTATATAATCAGGGGATCCTTTGGTAGAAGTCCAATAATCATCTTCTATATTCATATTAGATAAAATCCCCAAATCATATTTTAACGATCTTATGTATTGAAGTTCTTCTAGAGTTGGTAATCTCCATCCCTTTCCGTAATTTTTAAGAATATATGATTCGCAATTATCCCAATACACATTCAGAACATCTTCAGGCTCATCTACCTGAGCTTCTATATGTCCGATTTTTATTATTCTCGCCATGATTTATATATTCTTTATTTTGGCACAATTATTAGGATACATTTTTAACATTTACACTATAAAATAATAAAGATGGAAAATTATTACATTAAAAAGTTAAATTCTAATAAATACACCGGAAAATTATTCGGAATAATCGGAATACCTCCAGGAACTCCTTTCCATTTTATTTTAGCAAATTCATCTCTTGTTTTTATCATAGAGGTTTTTATAGGGACCTATTTTATATCAGGGATATTGGCTATTATTATGTCATATGAGATGTACAGAAAAAATAAATTAAGAATAGAGATTTTAGAAAATTGCATATTGGGAGAGATATTCATGAAAGAAGAACTAGAAAAATATGGAGTTGGAGAATTTATATACGATTCTTTAGAAGTCACCGACGATGACAGAAATTCCATATTTATAGATTCTTTAAATTTCTCAGGAATACAAAAAATCGCCATGAGATAATCATAGCGATCCGGTATTTCTGAGGTTTTTAAGATTTTATCTTCCTTCGTAAAAATTAGCAGAATTAAAAATCTTTCTAGACATTAGATATTTTTTATAGTAATCTTTAATCTTTTCTTCAGTGTCTCCTGTTTCGGTAGATATCTTTTTAATTGCCATTTTCTGTGCTCTCCCTGGCTCTTTAAAAATGGAGCTAGAAGATTTAAGGGAATTTATAAGGGAATAAACTTTTTCCCCTGTTAGATCTTCTCTCTTAGCTTTTTCTAATCTGGTGCTGGAAGCACTTCCCCTCATAGATTCTGCTTTATCTCTATTCAAAGTGTATTCTTCTGCTTTTTGTATAGATCTAGCTGCTAAATTAGAAAGTTGAACTGGATTCATAGAAGAAAATTTTCCGTAAGCGGAAACTACCTTAGGATATAAAACTTCTCCCTGGGTTTCACCTACTCCTTTTATAAGATTTACGAATTTATTTACCGTTCTATATACAGTACCCATAGATTCTAGTCCTATAGCATCGGCCAGAGCAGGAACCGTTATTTTAAAAGCCCTAGTGTTAGTGTCAAACTCCCCGAAATCTTTTATTCCGTCTATCATAACAAGATAAGCTCCATCTTCACCTTCTACTCTTCCTAATGCTTTAAGGTACAGTGCTGCTAGTTGTGATCTACTGATAACTTGATTGTCTCTTGCTAATGCTGCTCTTTCCCCCCTAGTGAGATTTTTATCATCAAAGTTTTCCCAGTCTTCATCAGAATAATCATCTTCTCCTTCTCGAATAGAAGAATCTTCCATTAAATACTCCTCTTGGATTTTTTCATATAGGAAATCTACTAATTCTTTTTCGTAATTCTCTCCTAGATAGTTTTCGAATAATTTTATTTTTTTCATTTATTTGTTATTTATTTGTTATTAAAATATACCTCTATAGTCTCCACCGGACTGTTTGTCCGCTTCTTCGTATTCTTTTCTTTTTTTCTCTTTTTCTTGTTTTTGGTGTTGGATTACTTTTCTCTCGGCTTCTGCTGAAATTACTTTAGGGTTTAATATTATCTCAACTTCTTTTCCCTGTCTATCGTAAGCATAGATAATACCTATACTGTTTTTATCGTAATCCCAATACCATTCCCCTTTTACTAAATCCTGTTCTTCGGATCCTGATTCTCCTTTTGGCGTGTAGATAAAGAGTCCAACAAAAAAATTGGTAGTATATCTCCCTACATCCTCTTTTTTCCAATCGAAAACAAGAGAGGAATCCTCGGGATTCTTAGAATTTACCTGATATAGATACATAGGGTTTTCTAAAAAATTAGTTTCGAAATATCCATTCCACTTATTCCCTTTCATAGGATCTAATTCTTTCCAGGTATATCCTATAATATTTTTATTTTCTAATTCAGTTTTGGGAACCCATTTTTTAAAAGAACTAAATGACCCGTAGTTTTTTAGGAAATCCTCTTTAATAGGTGAATTTATAGTTTTTTGATCAGAGGTATTCAAGAATATTATTTGTCTAGGGTTTATTCCCGTACAGTCTATAGTGCTAGATCCTCTTTTATAAGACCCCATTTTTATAGAGGTTTCATCGGCAGAAGCATGCCAATCTACAGATTCACCGGGAATTAAAGAGGGACTTTCGCTCCCTTCAGCCCAGAAAATCCTAGGTACACCAGCTCCTTTGAAAAACTGTTTAGATGAATCCGAAGCTTCGCTCCTAATGTAAAGCCCTGATCCTTTTTTTCCTTTATTTGTACCGCTTTTAACTTCGTAAACGTATTCTTCTCCCGGGGTTTCGCAATATATTTCAACTTTTCCGAAGAACTGATAGATGTCATCATATTCTATGTAACATTCTCCACTTTCGTTTCTCGTTTTTATCTCTATTCCCTTGGATTCTAAACCACCTAAAGGACTTTTCCAATTGAAGTTGTTGTGACAGTTAGAGAGAAAATCTTTATCTGGTCCTTTAAGGTCTTTCCATTCTTTTTTAAACGGGGAAGAGAAAATTGTAATCCCTTCCGAATCTATACTATATTCTCCTTTTAGACCAGAATTTAATCCACTCAAAATTTCATATCTATATATGTCTTCCTCGTCGTCGTCATTTATAACCTGGGCTAAAACTTTTCCATTTAAAAGATAACTGTACCCAACGAATCCATTTAATTTTGGGTCCCATTCTCCAAATGTTCTATTCGGGTGTTTTTCAAGTATCTCTTGGGATGTTTTACTTCTTATATTTCTACTCCCTCCTGATACTATTTTAGTCAATTTTCTAGTAACTGATGTATTAAGGCTACTTCCACCTCTCTGACCTAATGGATTATCCACGTTTTCTTCTTCCGAGAGATTAAAAAATTCCGAATATCTTTTTATTTTTCCCATTTTATTTTATATCAGTAGATTCTAGTAGGGTATAACTAAATTTATTTCCGTGTATTTTAGAAGCTTTACGACATATCGACATAAAAGAATCGAAATCTTTAACCCTTTTAAATACCTGACATCCTTCTGACCAATTCTCTACCCAGGTAGAGTCCTGCCCTGCTTTGTGAATGTTAATACCGAAAGACCCTTCGTCAACGATAATTTCTTCAAAAATCATATTTCTGTCGCCATCTCTCCACACTCTAACATTTCCATTTCTTTGGCATAATGCTGAGTATTTTCCTTGATGAAGATCAATCATCCACACTCCTCTATATTGTCCAGGGATTAATCTTGCAACACCTATCTTGTTGTGAAATTTCTCAACCCCTTTTTTTCCTGGGTCAGTTGTAGCATTCCAGCAATAGTATTGCCAAATTCCTCTTTCGTCTTTAAATGATATCGTTAAAAAATCATCAAAAACGTTTGTAACTTTATCTGCTATAGAAGGAGCATTATTACGAACACCTACTATATTAACATCGTAGGTTTTATTTGACGAATCATCAAACCATTTGTATCCTTTGTTTTTTACAGTTCTTTCAATTTGTTCTCTAGTATAACACATAGTTTTAAATTTAGAATTTCATTTTATATATCTATCTATATGGAATTTTTAATGCACTTATAAAAGTGATTCCAAGAGGAATCTAAGTCTTTCTTGTCTTTGGGATTAGTTAAGAAAAAGGTTAGCCCTCCATTACTTACGCTCTCGCAATTTTCTTTTGGTGATTCCAATAAAGATTTATATATTCTTCCTTCATTATCAAAAACCCCGATTACTCCTCTTCTTCCATGGTCCCGTGTTATCTCTAAAAAAGTCTCTTTGACCCAAGGAATTCTATATTTTGGATCCTTGTAGACATAAAGAGAACCGGATTCGGGATCTTTTAGTTTTATTCCACTTCTCCTTATTTCTTCCTCTTCGTCTTTTAATGAGTCGAAAACTTTTCCATAAAAAGAATCCGGGTTAAAATGACCTGAACAGGAAGGGGTTGTAGGTATTCCCCTTTCATGGAGTAAAAATACTGGATCTTTTAATGGATCATCCAGCGTATCGTAGAAAGATTTGTTTTTTGGAATTTCTATAGGGGATTTTCTATCAACCCGGTAGTACCAATTAGACCCTTCTGGTATAAGCCAAGAATATTTGTGGAAAATCTCATGGGGAACAAAATCTGGGCTCATCTTTTCCAAAATATTAGATCCTCTTCTAAGAGATTCGAATATGGAAAAAGAGTATATCATTTTTTATATATCACGAAAAAACCTGGGGTTTCCCAGGTTTGCTAAAAATTAAAAAGGAATTATTTTTTATTTTTGTCAATAAACGACCAAATAAGACCCGCTAAAGTAATAAGAGTACCAGAAAGCTCAGACCAAGTCGATTCATCGAATAGACCTTTTGTTACTAAAATACCTCCCACGAAAGTTAAAGTGTGTCTAGCAATCCCTAAGATTTGTTCTTTTTTCATTTTATCTATTTTAAAAGTTAATACAATTTATATATCCTTTAAGGATTTAAAATCTTTTAATCACATAGAGTTTTCGGCTGGACCTCGTGTATGCTGTGTATTTTATCCGATTTCTTTCCACTATATTATAATTTAGATCTATGTCATCTTCAAGAAGAAATACAGTATTATAAGTACTCCCTTGGGATTTGTGTGCGGTGATTGAATACGAAAAATTTACATCTGCGTACCTTCTAAGAAAATTGTAATAGACAAGCCAGCTTTTATCTTTCCCCTTTTTATTTATAGCTCTAAGTTTAAGTATGTTTGCTAATTTTTTAAATTCTTCTTCACTATCTTCATGTAGAATTCGAATAGTTCTTTTTACCAAATCATCATCCTCGTCCAAATAAGAAACTAATGCTTCGTAATGTTTTAGGGATATCGGGTACGGGTCATCGTCCGGGTGATCGGAGACTTTAAACCTTAGATCCTCTTTTTCTACTTCGAAAGATTCGACAGTAAATTCGTCATTAGTGTTAAATATTATCGTGTCTTTTTCAAGAATAGGAGAATTTGCTATAAGTTTTTCTCCGATTAAAATCTTAGAGGAGAGAGCTTCTTCGCCGTAGATAACCTTTCTTACAAGATCATTCATAGAGGAAATGGTTTTATTTCTCCAACCTATTATCTTACAGTATTCCGGATCATCTTTAAATCTATCGGTTTTAAAGTATTTCTCTAAGATGACTCTAAAAGAAGATCTGCTTTCTGGAGAATTTAGATTTACAAATTCTACTCCTTCCCCTATTTGATTTATTTTATTTTCCGGAGAGATTCCCGAATTAGAATTTCCTATATTCTTTCTTATTTTTACAGATGACTCTATTATAGGATTTCCCTCTTTTTGTCTCATTATCTGTCTCAGATTTAGAGTCTTTATTCTATACCCTTCTAAAAGTTCATCTCTAAAGGGAATACAATCGGGTCTTCCTACTGGAGGAATCTGAGCTGGATCCCCCATGAAAATGATTTTGGTTTTATCCCTATATTTAAGAAGTTCCTCGAAAAGATCGTCGCTAAGCATAGATACCTCGTCAACAATAAGAAGCTTTAGGGTTCTTATTTGAGGCTTAAAATCCCCGTCATTAACAAAGATCTGTTGTCCATCGGAAGTGATTTTTTCTGAAAGACCTAGTATCTTATGAACAGTTTGGAACTGGACTCTTGAACTGGATATGCCAGTTGCTTTTTTTATTACGCGTACTGATTTATTTGTTGGCCCGGTTACACCAACTTTGTACCATAGACGAGTCGGCTGTATGACCTCTAAAACGTATCTAACGAGAAGACTTATTGTATACGTTTTTCCTGTTCCCGCCCATCCCTTAAGTACATATATGGAATCATCATTAAGATCAGTTATAAAATCTACCAGGGAATCAAAGGACTTCTTCTGATCCTCGTTTAGGGTAGAGGTGTCTACCTTAGGTATAAATTCTTTCTTTTTTAATTTACTCATCGAAAATTATATGAGAATATGATGTTATGTTTCAGAAAGAAACAAAAAAGTGCACCTTTAGGGTGCACTTAGTACTCTCGCCTCGAGAGTGTGCCTAAGGTAGCAGGCAATGGGTTTGGTTTTTTT
>Ga0247723_1002079_pt1 | contig 11016 bp, 6 predicted proteins | sample MSEWelMarce5H_FC_FD_189079 | JGI IMG/M metagenome (GOLD analysis project Ga0247723, IMG submission 189079) | Subsurface sediment microbial communities from gas well in West Virginia, United States - MSEEL Well Study Marcellus 5H_FC | ecosystem: Environmental > Terrestrial > Deep subsurface > Rock...
GAAGGAAATAAATTATTTTCAGATTTGAATTTTAGTTTATCAAAAGGAGATAAGGTGGCTATTTTGTCTAAAGATTCGGTGGCATCTACTGCCTTTTTTGAACTATTAGCAGGAAATGCAAAGCCTTCTTCAGGAGAAATTAAATGGGGGATAACCATTACACCTTCTTATTTGCCAGGCCATAACCACGAGTTTTTTAAAGTTGATTTAAATTTAATTGATTGGTTGCGTCAATATTCTGAAGAAAAAGATGAAACCTATATTCGTGGATTTTTAGGAAAAATGTTGTTCTCTGGCGAAGAAACTTTCAAAAAATGTAATGTTTTATCTGGAGGAGAAAAAGTGCGTTGTATGTTATCTAGAATGATGATGATGAATGGCAATGTGTTATTGTTAGACGAACCGACCAATCACTTAGATCTAGAGTCAATTACGGCTTTTAATAATTCATTAAAAGACTTTAAAGGCACGCTGTTGTTTACTTCTCATGACCATGAGTTTGTGCAAACAGTTGCCAATAGAATTATTGAAATTACCCCTCATGGATTCATTGATAAATCGATGAGTTACGATGAGTACATTTCGGACGAAAGAGTTAAACAGCAAAGAGAAGCGCTCTACGCTAAGAAATAAAAAAAACACGCATCAAACGATGCGTGTTTTTTTATGATTTTTTTTGCTGATTAAGCAATATCATTTGCAGCAGCTAAATACCTTTCGGCATCTAATGCAGCCATACAGCCAGATCCAGCAGATGTTACGGCTTGTCTATAAATTTTATCTTGTACATCTCCGGCAGCAAAAACACCCGGCACTTTTGTTTTGGTGCTTCCAGGTGTAGTTAAAATATAACCCGATTCATCTAAATCAAGACTACCTTTAAATATCGAAGTATTTGGTGTATGTCCAATGGCAACAAAAAATCCAGTAATGTCTAATATGCGTTCTTCCTGTGTATCTTTATTGCTAATTTTTACCCCATTTACTGTTTTTCCATCGCCCATAATTTCTTTGGTTTCGGAATTATAAATAATTTCAATATTTGGTGTATTCAATACGCGGTGAACCATAGCTTTAGAAGCCCTAAATTCGTCACGTCGAACAATCATGTATACTTTATTACATAGTTTAGCTAAATAGGTAGCTTCTTCTGCTGCGGTATCGCCAGCGCCAACAATAGCTACATCTTGGCCTTTAAAAAAGAATCCATCGCATACCGCACAAGCAGAAACGCCAAACCCATTGTATTTTTCTTCCGAAGGCAATCCTAGCCATTTTGCCGAAGCGCCTGTTGCAATGATAATTGCATCAGCGGTTATGGTTTTGCTTTCGTCTACGACCACCTTATGGGGCTTAACGCTAAAATCTACTGAGGTTACATATCCAAAACGAATTTCGGTTCCCAATCTTTCCGCTTGTTTGCGAAAATCTTCCATCATTTCGGGGCCTTGTGTACCATTCGGATATCCTGGATAGTTCTCTACTTCTGTTGTTGTGGTTAATTGACCACCAGGCTGCATGCCGGTAATCATTACTGGTTTAAGGTCTGCTCTGGCTGCATAAATAGCAGCCGAATAACCTGCAGGGCCCGAACCTATAATTAAGCAATGTATGTGTTCTGTATTTTCCATTTTTGTTTCGAAAATCAAAATTAGTTAAAAAATCGATTGATTTAATTGATGTGGATATTTACCTAATCTTTGGGGATAATAATCGTGTCGATGATGCATCCATATCCTGCCCATACCCCTAAACACCCTGCTCCTTTAAAAGTGCTTTTTACAATTACCGTAGGGGAGAATGGATTGCCAAAACTACTGCTTTGTGCTTCGAATGTTTTCCAAAAATCATATTGGGTTTTATCGATACTGGCCCATTTTACAAATACTTTATCTCCTTTTTTGAAATAGCCATATTGTCTAAAATCGGCGCTGTCATTATTTTGAAATTGCGATTTTCCACCAGTAATCGTAAATTGAATGGCCTTGCCATTGATAATGGCATCGTCGTAAATAGAATTAAAAGCCACATCAAATAAAGGATCGTTGTTTTTCTTTGAAAGCAAACGATAGTAATTTCCGATAGGGTTTGGTTCGGAAAAATAGGCGGTTAATTGAACTAGGCTATCAGTATCTGCTTTAGTTATAGGTGCAGGCTCTACAATAATACTATCTAATGGTGCAGGCGCCAAAATTTGTGTACTTGAGGTAAATACAAAACCATCTACTTCCACTTTGATATGGTAAGTATTACCTATTTGTCCTAGTAACTTAGTGGTATCAATATAAAAAGAGGCATTGCCAATTTTAACCATTTTTAATTCGATAGCAGTGGTATCATTATTCACGGTCAAACTTATTTTAGCATTGTCTACAAATAAGTTTAAAAAATCATCATTAGATATTTCATTGATAAAAGAAATTCCCCTAGACACAGTTACAAATGGACCTTGACCATTTTCGATATAACCCTCGATTACATAAGGACTTGGGGCAATTGGAAAATCTATATTAATATCTTTTTCACACGATTGCAAAATCAATATAGCTGCAATTAAACTGAATAATAATTTTTGCTTCATGGTCTTAAAATTTAAAATTCCAAGTGACTGATGGTATAAAAGGGAAAACCGTAATTTGTTTTGGTTGCACTTTTAATCCTTGATTTAACACATCGCCTTGTATATCTAAATAAACAATGTATTGATTTAAATGATTGTAAACATTGTATATGCTAAAGTTCCAAGTGGACTCGTATTTGTCTGTTTTTTTGGCGGTATAAGTAGCAGAAAGGTCTAAACGATGATAAGGACTTAAGCGATATTTGTTTCGGTAATCGGGCTCGAAATACAAGCCTTGCGTACCATTGCTAAAGAACACCAAGCTGGTGGGTAAATTAAATGCTGCGCCAGATCCATAAACAAACACTGCGCCAAAAGTCCATTTTGGATTGTGCGTATAGGATAAAACAACAGATCCATCATGTCTGCGATCGTATCTTGCAAAAAAAGTTTTTCCTTGATTTAAATCTGCAAATGTTCTTTGTGCATAAGAATGGGTATAACCAACCCAACCATTGAATTTACCCACCGATTTTTTAACAAAAAATTCGGCACCATAAGAACGACCCAATCCGAAAGTGAAATCGTTTTCGATGTTAGCACTTAATCTGCCGGTGGTATTTTCTTTAAATTCAATTAAATTACGAAGGTCTTTATAATATAATTCGACCGAGGTTTCGAATTGATCGTCTTTGAAATTCCTAAAATATCCAATAGAATATTGTGTACAAAATTGGGGCTTAACCACAGAAGAAGCAGGCACCCAAAGGTCGGTAGGCAGGGTGCTTCCGCTCAAGGAAGCTAGATTTACAAATTGATTGGTAACGGTATAGGCTGCTTTAATAGAAGCCGATTTGCTCGTTTGAAAACGAATAGAAAAGCGGGGTTCTAAACGGTGATAGGTTTTAATATTTTGACCAGAAGCATAAGAAATGGTATCGACAACAGTGCCCGCTTCATTTTGAATATAACGATCGTATGGACCAATTTGCTGAAAATAAGCATAGCGTAAACCTGCGTTAATTTTAATTTTTTCTGTTAAATCAAAATCATTCGAAACATAAGCAGCCGCTTCGTTTGCATATTGTCTGTTAATTTTTTCTGGACTAATACTGGTTTCGCCGATGGTACCCGTTGCGGTAGTTGGCGTAAAAGTATGAAAGGTATAAGCGCCACCAAACTTAACCTGGTTGCGGATATTAGGGAAATAATCAAAATCTACTTTGGTTGAATAATCTCTCACACCCGAAAATAATTCGAAATTAAAATTGCTTTGGGAGGCACCAATTTTAAAAATATAATCACTGAATAAGGCAGTTGTATTCATGAATAATTTTTCGTTAAACAAGTGATTCCAACGCATGGTGGTAGTAGAGTTTCCCCATGGAAATTTAATGCCAAATCTTTCGCCTTTGAATAAAAATTGGTCTTTACCAAAATAGCCGCTAAAAAATACGCGGTCTTTATCAGAAAACTGGTAATTTAATTTCAGGTTTAAATCGTAGAAATAATAGCCAGAGCCAGATAGTGTAGAAGTGCTGCTCACAAAGGGTTTGATCAGTGCATCGATGTATGTTCTTCTGGCTGCTAGCATAAAAGAACTTTTACCTTTTTGTATAGGACCTTCGAGTGTTAAACGAGAAGCAATTAAACCAACGCCACCAGTTGCATGATAAGTTTGGTTATTGCCTTCTTTCATATTCACATTTACTACTGAAGATAACCTGCCACCATATTCGGCTGGCATACCTCCTTTAATAAGGGTTACGCTATTAATGGCATCCGAATTAAAAACCGAAAAGAAACCAAATAAATGCCCCGAATTATAAACCGTGGCTTCGTCTAATAATACTAAATTTTGATCGGGGCCACCACCTCTTACATAAAATCCGCTATTGCCTTCGCCCGATGATTGAACGCCTGGTAGTAATTGCAAGGTTTTTAAGATATCCACTTCGCCTAATATTACGGGTAAAGTTTTCACTTTTTCCATTTGCAAAGTTTGGGTTCCCATTTGGGTACTCTTGAAATTATTTTCTGCTTTTTCGGCAAGCACAATGGCCTCTTTGCTTACAATAGAATTGTTTTTTAAGAAGAAATTTCTTTTGATGTTTTTGTTTAAATTGATGGTATCCGAAATGGGTTTAAAACCTAAAAAGCTGGCTATAATTTGGTATTTTCCTGCAGGTAAAGAAATAGAGTAAAAGCCATATTCATTGGTGTTCACGCCTTTTCCTAATTCTTTAATTACAACTGTGCTGCCAATTAATGTTTCGCCAGAGAATGCATCTTTTACATAACCGCTGATGCTAAATTTTTGTTGTGCAAAAAGAAAAGTTGGACTAACTACTAATGCGAGTATGAGGATGAATTTATTTTTCACTATTGGTTTTAAGGAAGGTCATACTATAAACAGTATGCTCGGTTTGTATTCTAATAACATATAATCCAGGATTAATGTTTGCTGTTTCCAATTTAAAGTTTCCATTTTCGGAATATAAAATTGTTTGATAGGTTAAGACCCCAGTACTCGTATATACAGCTATCTGAGCCGAAGGAGTGTTGTCTAAATTGAATTGACAAAAATCGTTGACAGGATTAGGATAAAGGGTAATTTTTTTATTTAAATTATTGATTCCTAAAACATCGAATAATTTTCTACCATTGGGTAATCCCCAACCATATTGATTATTTGGATTGAAGCTATTGTCTGCATGTTCTTTCATCCAAGCTTTAAATTGTAAAGGGTTTGCTCCAGGATATTGAATTTTAAATAATTCAAAAGCACAAGCACTAAAACCGGCAATAATAGGCCCAGAAAACGAAGTGCCACTGCCAAAGCCAAAACCACCAGTATTTGCTTTAGCAATCCAAGCTGGGCCACCTTGTGCCACCACATCGGGCTTTGTTCTGCCATCGGCAGTTGGGCCATTACTAGAAAATCCTGCAATGATTTTTGTTGGATCTACCGCACCAACCGAAAGTACATTTTTTCCATCGGCAGGTGCACCAATATAAAACCATGCGCCACTTCCAGAATTGCCCGCGCTGTTCACTACTAAAACGCCTTTATCAACTGCAATATCTGCAGCAATCGTTATTGGAGCGGTGCTACCATTCATGTCGGCGTAGGTATAACTTTGCGAAGCCGCATCGTATTCGGTGTATCCTAAAGAAGAATTGATAATATCAGCGCCAGCACTGTCCGCATATTCGGCAGCAGCAGCCCAATTGTATTCTTCTACAATGTATTCGGTGGCTTCTTCTTCTGTTTTTAATAAATAAAATTTTGCATCGGGTGCCATGCCTATCATGGTATCGGGCACATTCGCGCCAATACAAGAAAGCACACTGGTGCCATGGTTACTGTAATCGTAAACAAAAGAAGTATTATCGGTAAAATTCCAAGTGCCTATAATTTGATTTTTTATGCGCAAAGAATCAAAAGCGGAATGCGTATTTGTATTTCTGAAACCTGCATCAATGATGGCAATTTGCATGGTAGAACCAGTTAATCCACTTTGATGCAAGAAGTCAGCATTGAGCATTTTTGTTTGATTCCAAGCATTGCCGTATTTAGAAGAATCAATTTTATTGGAAGGATTAACAATGTTTTCTTCAGGAAATTTATTGATGCTGGTTTTATGAACATTGGTGCCAAATACTTTTTTATATCTCTTTACATAAGATAGGTTACCAATAGCAATGGCTTGGGCCGTGTCGGCTTGAATGGTAACAGTATTTAACCATTTAGATTTATTCAGCACTATGGCGCCTGTATTTTTAATGGCCGAAACATAAGCTGGATTAACAGGAATATCTAAAGAATCAATAGGAATATTCATGCGTGTTTTTCTGGCAATAGCTCTAGCAGATAAATATTCGCTAGGATTGCTTATCCTAAAAGGGCTATTCGCTTTATCTTTTAAAAATATGATATATCGATCTTGCGCCATGGCTGTGATAAGCGATAGCAAAAGTGTAAAAGTGAACAGGAATTTCTTCATGATTTATTTTTTAGAAATAATACCACCTCCAATTAAATCGTTGCCTTCGTAAAACACCGCCGATTGGCCAGGCGCCAAACCCGAAACAGGCAAATAAAAGTCAACTTTAATGTAATCTGACTCTTGCACAATGCTACTCAAAGTGCCTTTATCTTTGTATCTTATTTTAGTTAAACTATCGATGGGGGTTAAAATATTTTCATACTTAACCAAATTAAATCCCCTTACAATGGCTTCTTGTTTTTCGAGTTCGCCAATTTTTCCCAATACAACTTCGTTCTTATCAGGCTGAATATCAAGTACAAACATTGGCTCACCTAAAGCAATTTCTAATCCCTTTCTTTGACCAACGGTATAAAATGGATAACCTTTGTGTTGACCTAAAACGGTTCCGTCTTGTAAAACAAAATTGCCACCCGCCACTTGTTGTGCCAATCCTGGAACCTTGTTATTTAAAAAAGCACGGTAGTCGTTATCGGGCACGAAGCATATTTCGTAGCTCTCACTTTTTGCGGCTAAAGCAACTTGCCCCATGTCAATTGCCATTTGTTTAATCTCCGATTTATGAAATTTACCCAAAGGCAACATGGTGCGCGAAAGGTTGGCTTGAGAAACGCCCCAAAGCACATAACTTTGGTCTTTGCTCTCATCTTTACCCTTTGATATAATTTTACGGTTATTTTCTTCTCGAATATTTGCATAATGCCCAGTGGCAATAAATTCGCAGTCGAGGTGATTGGCTCTTTTTATTAACGCTTCCCATTTAATATGCGTATTGCATAATACACATGGGTTTGGGGTGCGACCAGCTAGGTATTCTTCTACAAAATTATCGATGACAAAATTGCCAAACTCTTCTCTGATATCTAAAATATAATGGGGAAAGCCATAAGATACCGCAAGTGCACGGGCATCATTGATCGAATCTAAACTGCAACAGCCGGTTTCTTTAGATGAGCTACCCGAACTAGCATAGTCCCAAGTTTTCATAGTGATACCAATTACTTCGTATCCTTGCTCGTGTAACATGACTGCTGCTACCGAACTATCTACTCCGCCACTCATGGCTACTAAAACACGACCTAATTTGCTCATAAATTTGTCTGTAAAGATAATCGGATAAACTGAGAAATAGGAATTTGCAACGAATTTTTGACAAGCTAGATTAAGCTCATTGAGTACCCGGGACGAGATTCGAACTCGCATACCTTTCGGCGCCACCCCCTCAAGATGGTATGTCTACCAATTTCACCACCCGGGTATTGAAAATGTTTTCAAAAATAGTAATTTTTTGAAATTGCTTTCAATAATTATCGTTTCAATTCGTACTTTTCTATTTTAGCATATAGATGACTGCGCTGCATGGCCAATTCATCGGCAGTTTTAGAAACATTCCAATTGTTTTTGATTAATTTATTTTTGATGAATTCGCTTTCCATATAATCTTTGAAATCTTGGAAATGATTAAAGCCATCAAAATTAAAGGCAGCATTATTCGACGGTTGCAAAGTAGCATCTGCATTTTTGATCGCAATATTATTTTGAATATCGGCCACGCTAATGGTATTGCCTCCTAAAATAACCAAGCGCTCTACCACATTGTGTAATTCGCGAATGTTTCCAGTAAAATGAATGGTTTGTAAATAGGCCAAAGCATCTTTACTAAAGCTTTTGAGCGCGCAACCATAATCTTCGCAAATGCTAGTTAAAAAATGATTAGCCAGCAATGGAATGTCTTCCTTTCTTTCGTTTAGCGAAGGCACATGGATCAGAATCACACTTAATCTATGGTATAAATCTAATCGGAATTGGTGTTGCTCAATTTCTTTGAATAAATCTTTATTGGTTGCTGCTATCACGCGCACATTAACTGGAATTTCTTTTTCGCCGCCAACCCTGGTAATTTTATTTTCTTGCAATGCACGCAATACTTTTGATTGAGCCGAAGGACTCATGTCTCCAATTTCATCTAAAAACAAAGTGCCGCCATTGGCCTGTTCAAACTTTCCAATGCGTTGTTTAATGGCCGATGTAAAGGAGCCTTTTTCGTGTCCAAAAAGTTCGCTTTCTATTAATTCTGCTGGTATTGCGGCGCAATTAACTTCTATTAAAGGTCCATTAGCGCGGTTGCTTTTTTCGTGAATCCATTTGGCCACTAATTCTTTTCCCGAACCGTTTTCGCCTGTTATTAAAACACGCGCTTCGGTTGGAGCAACTTTCTCAATGGTTTCCTGAATTTTTAAAATAGGAGAGGACTCACCAATAATGGCATTCGTCTTAGCAACTTTTCTTTTGAGGATTTTGGTTTCGGTTATTAATTCAGATTTAACAAGCGCATTGCGCACGGTAATTAATAAACGATTGAGGTCTGGTGGTTTAGCAATAAAATCGTAGGCGCCTTTTTTAGTGGCATCAACGGCGGTGTCTATGGTGCCGTGTCCACTAATCATAATAAAAGGAAGATCGGGTTGAATGATTTGGCTTTGTTGTAAAACTTCTAAGCCATCCATCTTGGGCATTTTGATATCGCAAAGCACCAAATCAATCTGTTCTTTTTTAATCAATTCGATGCCTTCTAAACCATTGCTGGCTTCAAGTACAAGGTATTTCTCATATACTAAAATTTCTTTTAGCGTACTACGAATACTGTTTTCATCGTCTATAATTAAAATCGTAGCTACTTGCATGCAGATCTTTTGTTTGATTGAAATAAAAAAGCAAATTCGTAAGCCGGGTTCTGTTATTTATCGGGTTACAACCCAACAAACTTCTATCATTTATCTAGGATAACAATTGCTTGCTACCTCCATCAACCTACCCATCCCGATTTGGTTTTGCAACCTTGAAGCGAGCAGCTTCATGATCGGGACCTATTTGGTCTTTCAACTCCTGAGGTTTACCGCAATGTATATTGCTATACAAAGCTGTGAGCTCTTACCTCACATTTTCACCTTTGCCCTTTGCTTGCGCTCCAGGTAGTTTATTTTCTGTGGCACTTGCTGTTCAAATAAATTGACCTTCCCGTTAGGAAGCAGGATGCTCTATGTTGCCCGGACTTTCCTCCGATAATAAATTACCGGCGATAGAACGATTTGCTTATTTCAAAAATACGATTTTTATCCTAATAATGTTGCTTTTGTGGCATCAAGTATCGCGAATGAATCGGCTGTATTGGCTGCTTCGGCATAAGTACGAAGCACAGGCTCGGTACCAGAAGGCCTAATCATTACCCAAGTACCATTGCCTAAATGAAATTTAAATCCGTCTAAGTCTTCTACTTTTTCTACTTGATAATTTCCAAAAGCTTTATAATTACCTGCTTTGCAATTGGCAATAATGGCTTGTTTTTTATCTTCTGATAAATGTAAATCGTAGCGTTCTACTGCAAAACTGCCTACTTCGGCGTATACTTCTTCAATTAATTCGCGTAAAGATTTTCCGGTTTTAGCCATAAATTCCCATATGGTTAAACCAATCCAAATACCATCTCTTTCTGGTATGTGGCCTACAATAGCAATACCACCCGACTCTTCGCCACCTACTAAAAATGGTTTTTTATTTTCAACTATTAATTCACAAATATATTTGAAACCAATTTTTGTAGTTTCTTGGCTTACGCCATATTTTGCACACAGTTCTTCGATTTTTTTCGTGCAAGAAAAAGTAGTAATGGCATGGCCATTTTGTTTTTTATATTTTACTAGATAATGAATCAATAATAAAATGATATGATGCGAATCCACAAAGTTTCCTTCGTGATCGTATAAACCAATTCTGTCTGCATCACCATCGGTAGCTAAGCCAGCATCAATATCTCCTGAAATTTTAATTAACTCAGAAAGCTCTGTAAGGTTCTTATGTATTGGCTCTGGAGCCTGTCCATCAAATCCAGGGTTGTGGTCGCAATGTAAAAAAGTGCAATCTGGTAAAATTCTTCTCATGACGCTTTGGCCTGCACCGTACATGGCATCGTAAGCAAAATTCAAACCCGAATTTTTGATAGCATCTAAATCAAAAGATTTTTCAACATGTTTGAAATACATTTCTTCCATGTCTACCCATTCAATTAATCCTTGTTTTTCGTAAGCAGCAACACTTAAAGTTGATTGGTTAAAAGTATCTGGTATTAAATCTTCGATGGCTGCAATTACACTTGGAATGGCGGGTCCACCAAAATCTGCTTTAATCTTGAAACCATTATAAGTAGGAGGGTTGTGGCTTGCAGTAATAATAATACCTGCGCTAGTTTTTAATTCAACAGTTGCTAAAGAGATCATTGGCGTAGAAACAAATTCGTTGCTACACATCTTTACTAAAATTCCTTCAGATGCCATTACACGCGCAACTGCATCAATAAATAGTTTTCCAGCAAATCGGCAATCGTTGCCTAAAGTGATACTTGGTTTATCGAAATTATTTTTCAACCAAATGGCGGTAGCCATTGATACA
>Ga0247723_1002080_pt1 | contig 11006 bp, 18 predicted proteins | sample MSEWelMarce5H_FC_FD_189079 | JGI IMG/M metagenome (GOLD analysis project Ga0247723, IMG submission 189079) | Subsurface sediment microbial communities from gas well in West Virginia, United States - MSEEL Well Study Marcellus 5H_FC | ecosystem: Environmental > Terrestrial > Deep subsurface >...
ATTAAAAATCGAGCTTTAAAAGCAGAACAGCTTTTTAGCGACATAACGCAACGCCGTGGTCAAGACCTTACAGACCTTAGAGCGCGTGAAACTCAAAAATTACAGTATGGCCCAGATGTTGTAGCCAACACGGTTACGGACGCAACAGGCAACGTGACGCAATTTAACCGCTTTGGTCAAGTTATTGGCAAGCCTGGCGCTGTCGCTAAACCAAGCGCTACGTTTGAAAAGACTGCTGCATTGCAAAAACAACAAGGGCGCGATCTTGACTTAGCAATTAAAGAACTTACTGAAGCCACTAAAGACAAAGGTCTAATTGACCAATCTACAGGTAGCGGCGCAGGTCGCCTTGTAGACGTTGCGGCTGGTTTTGCTGGTCAAGCTACGCCAGGCGCTATTGCTATCGCTAAACTTAAACCAATTGCTGATATTGCTCTTAAAATGGTACCGCGCTTTGAAGGCCCACAGTCTGACAAAGATACACAAACATATAAAGAAGCTGCTGGTCAATTGGCTGATCCATCATTACCTACTGAGATACGTAAACAAGCAGGTAAAGAGGTATTGCGTTTAATGAAAGCGCGTAAAGGTCAATTTGTTAACGAAGCAATGGCAAACGAAGGTATCGGCGCTGGTGGGGTAGATACAAGCAACCCATTGTTAAAATAATAAAGGTTAGCTATGGCTTCTTTGTCACAAATTCTTGCTGATCCAAACTATGTCAACGCTAACGCCGCTACTAAAGCGGCTATTTTTGATAAGTTTGCGCCATTAGATCCTAATTTTGCTAACGCTAATGCTGCAACGCAAACTGCTATTCGCAGTAAGTTTGGTCTTGGCGCAATAGAACAACCCGCAGAAACTGAAACCCGTGCTAACGTCGGTGCTGAATTACCCGCGTTTGCTAAAGAAAACCCACGTTTATACGCTGGTTTAGTAAAAGCACGTCAGTTAGCTGGCCCAACGGTTGAAATGTTAGGTGGCGCGGCTGGCGGTGTGCTAGGCGCAGGTGCAGGCACGGTAGCGTCCCCAAGCGTTGTAATTAACCCTGTAACGGGCGCTGTAGCCGGATCAGCCCTTGGCTATGCTACAGCTAAAGAATTGCTTAATAAAGCCGACGTAGCGCTTGGATTAGCTCCGCAAGAAACAGGTATGCAGGCCATGAAGCGTTCGACAGGCAACATCGCTGAAGGCGCAATGTATGAAGTTGCAGGCGGTGTTGCTGGAAAAGTAGTCAATAAGCTAGTCGATGCTGGTACGGCTGTTATGGGTAAAGTAGCAGACATCAACCAGTTGCCTAAGCAATTGGCTGCTAAGATCGCCCGCAAATCGTTTGAAACCCCTGCTAACGTTGCTGCTGGACGCAATGCGTTGCAAGAAGCCGTTAAAGCAGGCGATGACGTTACAGCGCAGCAAGCCCTTGCACAAGGCAAAGTTGTTGCCCCAGGCGCTCAAGCAGTTATTCAAAAGACCATTTCTAAGACATCACCTGCAATGCAAGCAAGTAAAGAATTGGCTGATGAAGCTGCGCGGATGTCTACTATTAAAGAAATTACACCTGACCTAGACGCAGCGGTTAAGCTCCGTAAGGCTGCGTCTGATCCTTTATATAAAACCGCAGATAAGGCAATTGTTCCAATTGATGAGGATTTAGCCGCCGTGTTGGCGCGTATGCCTGAAGGCACTTTAGCTTCTGCGGCCAACATTGCTAAGATGGAAGGCCGCCCATTCATCATGGGTAAGACCACAGCACCTACAATGCAGCCTACGGGTGTACTAGATGCGGCAGGCAACCCTGTTATGCGTGAAATTCCAGGTGGCACCGCCGAGCTAACTGGCGAATCTATGCACTACATTCGCCGCGCCCTGTCCGATATAGCGTATGGATCGCCTGCGGCTAACATTGGTCGTGATACGCAGATTGCAGCGCGCAGTTTACTAGATGATTACCTTAAAGTATTTGAGTCTAAAGTGCCAGAGTACGGTCAAGCACGGGCGATATTCTCTGACTTGTCTGCGCCTGTAAACCAAGCGCAAGTGCTTAAAGAGATGGCGTCTGTATTAGAGAAACCCGGCGGCGGCGAGCGTATCGGGCCATTCCTAAACGTATTAGGCCGCGGCGAAACCGCTATGCTTAAACGTGCGGGTGGCAAAGGCGCGCCACGTTACGAGGCTTTGTCTGAGGTATTGACCCCTGAGCAATTGCAAACAGTGCGCGGCGTAGCGGATCAATTGTCTGCCGAAGCGTCAATTGGCAAACAAATCTCTGCTGGTCAAGAATTGGCTACTAAGTTGCTTAAAGACGAGCTGCCAAATTACCGCTTACCTAACATTTTCAACGTTATTGCTACCACAGCCAATAAAGTGCTGGATACGCTAGGTGTAAAAGTCGGTGAGAAAACAATTAAAGAACTTGCCAAAGCAGGCGAAACGGCTAAATCGTTTGATGAACTACTTGGCTTATTGCCAGGCGAAGATCGAATAAAAGTCTTGAAAGCCATTAGCGACCCTGACACGTGGGCTAAGATTAATAAGGTAGCTAAAAGCCCTGCGGTTGCCAAAGGTTTAATGGGCGTAACCGCTGATGTGCCTGAAATGCCAGCTAACGCTTTAGCCCCTCAACAACCGAACCAAAATGCGCTTACGAGGTAGTTATGGAACAGGATATTTTCAATTGGGCGGTCGCCCTAGTAGGAGCGTTGGGTGGCTGGATATTGAAAGTAATTTGGGATATGTTGCGCGAAATGCGAGTTGAAATGCAAGGCCGTGACACCCGTATTCAGGATGATCTACGGAAGCTAGACACCAAGATGCACGACGATTTTGTACGCCGTGATGACTTTAAAGATGCCGTCAAAGAGATCAAAGACGACATGAGGGCAGGGTTTGCTTCGGTTGACAACACCCTACGCTTAATTTTTAAAAAGTTAGACAATAAGGAGTAGTCATGGAAATGATTAAACACGTTATGAAGTCCAAAACCATGATGTTTGCCTTGGCTTTGGCGATCTTTGGTGTGCTTGAAATGAACCTTAACCTCTTTGCAGGCGCCCTAACTCCTCAATTGTTTGGTGCGTTTAGCATCGCAATCAGCTTGATCGTAGCCGTGCTACGGGTTTTAACTACCTTGCCATTAGATAAAAAATAATAAGGAGTAAGTATGGAGCAACCAACATATATCGAATCTGCCAAAGAAGTTGCTGGTAAAGCGATTGGTAAACACGGCCTAATCTACATCACCATCATTGTGGCGATGGGCGTAGGCGCTTCTGTAGTGCTAGAAGAAGGCAAAATGGCTGCGGTAATGGGTCTGCTAGGCGCGTCCTTAACTGCGCTTATATCCATGCTTAACGGCGTTGCTGGGGCTACCCCAAAGCAAGACAAGCCTGAGTTTGAAATTATGAAAGAACTTATTAGCCGTTTAGATGGCATGGCTGACCGTGATCCTATGTCAGTTCAGGTCGAAGGCGACAAAGTTACTGTTCGCAAAGGCGATAACCAAACTACGGTAGGTCGATAATGCTAGGGCTAGATACCATCGTTGGCGTAGGAATGAAGCTGATTGATAAGCTAATTCCTGACCCAGCCGCTAAAGCTCAAGCCCAGTTAGAACTAGCCAAATTAGCCCAAGAAGGCAAATTAGCCGAAATACAGGCTGATACCGCAGAAGCGCAAGAAGTCACCAAACGGGCGCAAGCGGACATGGCAAGCGATAGCTGGCTGTCCAAGAACATCCGTCCAATGACGCTAATCTTCATTCTTGGTGGTTATTTTGTGTTTGCTATGATGAGCGCCTTTGGCAACAACGCCAATGAGAAGTACGTTGAGCTGCTTGGGCAGTGGGGTATGCTCGTTATGTCGTTTTACTTTGGCGGCCGTACCCTTGAGAAAATTATGGACATGAAGTCGAAAGAAAAAGATGCAAAGTAACTTTGACAAGTGTTTGGCGCTCATGTTGGCGCATGAGGGTGGCTTTGTAAACCACCCCCAAGACCCAGGTGGTATGACCAACCTAGGTGTAACTAAGCGGGTATGGGAAGAATGGACAGGGCATGAGGTTGACGAAAAGCAGATGCGCGCCCTAACTCCCGAGCTAGTAGCGCCTCTTTATAAAAGGAAATACTGGGATGCTGTCAGAGCTGATGATCTTGTATCTGGCGTTGACTATGCTGTTTTCGACGTCGCTGTTAATTCCGGCCCAGGGCGCGCTATTAAATTTTTGCAGAGTTGCGTTGGGGTTGATGCTGACGGTGGCTTCGGCCCTCGTACTTTGGCTTCCGTTAAAGTAGCCGAACAAGACCCTGCGCGCTTGATTGAACTTTACTGCGCCAAACGCCTTGAGTTTCTGCAATCCCTAAAGACCTTTGAAACGTTCGGTCGTGGCTGGAGCCGTAGGGTTGCAGAAGTCAAAGACAAAGCATTAACTATGGTCGACGGGGTCTAGGTATTTCTCAAGCCTAGCAATTCGCTGGGTTTCAAAGCTGCACAATACCGCGTAATACTCAGCTTGAGTCTTGTTTGCAAGGTAGCTGCGCTTGGCGTCCTCTAACTCCCTAGCGGCTAATACCTGCGCCTTGGGTGGGTGAGTAGCAAACTGCCACAGGGTTCTGATCTTATTCATGGCTTATCTTCCAAATACCGAATCAAATATCGGCGTTAATGACTGTTGCGGTGCAATGATTACAGGCGTCGTGGGGGTATTACTAAACGTCTGTCCTTGATACTGCCCTGTAGGGCCGTACAGTGACGTGGTGTTGCCACTTCTAAACGCTTGACCTTGGTACTGCCCTGTAGGGCCGTAGAAGGACGTGACGTTACCGCTTTGATATGTCTGCCCTACATACTGTCCATTCGGGCCGTAGATCGCCGTGGCCTGCGCGTAAGCGTCGGTTACGGCGGTGAAATAGCCAAGGGTAAAGCTAATTAACGCTACTATCAGTTCTTTCATGTTCATTTTCCTTTGTGTTTAAGTGACGGTATGCTGCAATTGCCGCTTTTAAATCGGCTCTCAACTCTAAAATCTCTGCGTAACTCTGTTGTGCAAAAACAACAAGGTTGGCATGGTTCCATGTATTAAAGTCGTTCATGGCTTGACGGCCTCCTTGAGTAGCTCAATGCGCTCCCTAGCGCACCGTAGCATGGTGTAGCGCTGATGTAGGCGCTGCAAGACCGACACGCGGCGGCTGCCTGTACGCTCCTCGTTTAGCATGGTTAATATCTGTTCTTCGCTCAACTGGCTAAGAATGTCATTCAGCTTGCGCCAGCTTAGATCGCTCATATTGCTCTACCTTGGTCTGTAAGTTAATTACTTCTTTAGTTACCCGCGACAACGCTCGCATGGCTTGGTTGTACTCTTTGACGCGGATTATTTCTTCTGCCTTTGCCGCCTTGAGCTTGGCTTTAAAGTGAATGAGCCTGTCCATTAGCAACGCCCGTCCATGTCAAACTTATCTTCGTCGTTTAGCCGGTCAATCTCAGCCACCAAACGGCGAATCATTAGCTCGATGTTGGTGTCAGGTGCGTATTCAGAGATGTCCTCTGCTAGCTTTAATGCTTCTTCACGTAATGTCATTTCAGTTCCTCCAATGCTATGTCGCTAATTGCCCGTTTGTCCTTCAGGGCATCCCAAATCCTCAAATCAATCGTTTTATTGGTCAATAAAAGGTAAACCCATACGTCGTGCTTCTGACCGCTGCGGTGCAGGCGCCCCACTGTTTGCTCGTACAGTTCAAGGCTCCACGGCAGCGATACAAAAACCATTTTATTACCGCCATGCTGTAAGTTCAGCCCATGCCCTGCTGACTTGGGATGAATCAAAAGTAGCTCGATCTTACCCTCGTTCCAACGCTCGATGGCCTTGGGGTCGTTGATTGTCTGTGCGGTAGGATACCGACGCTTGAGTTCAGCCAGCTCCTCAACGTAGTTGTAGACAATGATGGTGTTGTCGTGCTGATTTTCCTCAATTAGCTCGTCTAGCATATCGAACTTGTGGGTGCTAAACCAAATGGGCGTTTTGCTCACGTTCATGCGCCCAGGCGTGTTAGATGCGGTTGTAACCGTTTCGTAGACCCAACCCCCTGCCATCTGCTGTAACTTGCCTGTGACCACGCCTGCGTTGACCGCCGTGATCTCCACGTCCTTAAACTCAATAACAAAGTCCTTCTTCATCTTCTCGTATGGGGCGCGGTCTTGCAGGTCGCACTTCATCTCAACCGTGTGGCAGGGTGGTAGCTTGTCAGCGTACTCGCCAGCGTCAAGCAAGAAAGTTGCAGGCTTGATCCGAGCCATAACCTGCGCCAACGACCCTACCCGTGGTTCCCACTCGCCAAAGTCCTTGTTAACTAGGACAAAGTATTGCTGCATAAACGCGCCCTTAGCCCGTCCAAGCAGGTCTTGGTTGACGATCTTGCACTGCCCAAACACATCCTCAAGGCCGTTGCTAGTAAACGAACCTGTCAAGCCCCAACGGATGTTGATTTTATCGACGATCTTAGCCAAGGCTTTGTAGCGCTTGCCTGATGGGTTCTTGAGCTTGGTCAACTCGTCAAACACGATGCCGTCAAAGTCTAGCTCTTGCTCGGCAAGCCATTGGATGTTGTCGTAGTTGGTTACTACTACGGGAAAACCCGAATATAGAGCATGGCTGCGCTGGGCAGGCGTACCCACCGCTACCGCTATGGGTGTATCAGTAGCCCACTTAGGTTGCTCGACAGGCCATACATCGGTGCAGACGCGCTTAGGAGCCAACACAAGCCATCGTTTGACAAACTTGTAGCGCAACATATCTTGCATGGCTGTGAGCGTCAGGGCGGTCTTGCCCGCGCCCACAGGGGCAAGGATCATTGCTCTGTTGTTTTCATACAAAAAGTCAGCGGCTTTTTCTTGGTAATCGCGCAGTTTCATAGCTTATCTACCAAGTCAATACCATCGCCAATCCACTGCATACACGGCACCGCCATTGAGTTGCCAAGGGCTTTGTAACGCAGTCCTTCAGGTGATGTGTCTTTTTTACGCCACGGAATGTTAGTAAAACCATCAGGAAAACCCTGCAAACGTTCGCACTCGGTGGGTGTTAAACGGCGCACTTTGACTGAATCAGCAACAAACGTCTGAGCATGATGTGACTGAACCGATGGGCGCAAGGCTTGCAGGGCAGGCGTTACAGTCAATGGTGTAGCGCTAAACGTATTGGCGCCTGCGTCCTCACGGATGCTGTATGCCTCAACAATAGGCACGTTGCCACCACCTGTACCCCAACGGCTAGTCACGGTCTGACAGGTTTCGCCCATTTCTTTGACACGACTATCGGCAGGGTGGGTTTCATAAACCTTTTGCACTAGGAAGGTTTCGCTTCCTCCACCGAGGACTCCACCGCTTGCCTTAAGGGTTCCTCCAATATCTCCCTCGCGGTATTGAGCAAGGCTACTTTCAAAGTATGCGGTAGGTTCTTTCCCCTGCGGTGCGCTCGGCGCAAGATCCCGGCGCAAGCTATGTCGCTCAAATAATACTGCGGCGGCAGGTCGCCAATCTCCAAGGTATCCGACAACAAAGACACGACGCCTGCGCTGTGCCACTCCGCAGAACTGAGCGTCAAGCACTCGGTAGGCGAACCCATACCCGAGTTGAGCCACCGCCCCGAGGAAGGAACCAAAGTCCCGTCCTCCTGAGCTTGACAGGACACCTGGGACGTTTTCCCAGACAAACCAGTTCGGTCTAAAGTGGTCAAGCATTCCGCAATAGACGAGGGCCAAGTTACCACGTGGGTCATCCATTCCTTTCCTGAGTCCTGCGACTGAGAAGGATTGGCAGGGGGTTCCTCCAACGAGAAGGTCAATTGATCCATCTAAATTCCACTCCTTATACTTGGTCATGTCACCGAAATTAGTGACGTTGGGATAGTGATGCGCTAATACGGCTGATGGGAACGGCTCAATCTCGGAGAACCCCGCAGGCGTCCATCCTAGGTCATGCCAAGCCATCGTGGCGGCTTCAATACCGCTACAAACGGATAAATACCTCATTGGTTGTCCTTCATCCATGTGTCAATGTGTTCAATCGACCACAGGCAGGCGTAGTTCTGATTGAGTTGTTTAAGGTTGCGCGCATGGACTTGTTGCAAAGCCGACAGCGTACCGCCCTCGGTCTTGAGTTCTACGAACCACGTCACACCGCCTGGCAAACAAGCGATGCGGTCGGTTACGCCGCGCTGGGTGGGGGACTTAAACTTGTACGCTACGCCGCCAAGGTTTTGGACAGCCCATACAAAGTATTTTTCGATGTCTTTTTCGGATATTTTTGAGTTCATGTAAAAAAGTTTATCACAAGTTTAAAAGTTGTGGTAAAGTTTAATCTCAGTCAACTAAAGTAAAGGAAATTAAATGAACGAAATAGTCCAACACTCCCGTGTTGTCGGTGGTTCTACCGCCAAGCGTGTCATCAGTTGCCCTGGCTCTGTAGCCTTGTGCGCCAAGATGCCACCGAAGCCTTCAAGCAAGTACGCTGACGAAGGCACCCTCTTACACAACGTCATGGATCTGATCCTGACCACCAACCAAACGCCTGAGTCATTTGCTGGCATGGAATACGAAGGCATCAAGCTAACCCAAGAGCTAATTGACGAGAAGGTGTACCCCGCCTTACGTGCGTTAGATGACATTGATCCTAAGAAGGAGATGGAATATGCAACAGAAACAAGGGTGGGTTTCGGAGATTTCCTTCCTGGCGTGTTTGGTTCTACTGACGTGCTTGGTCGTATTGGTCGGCGGGCTATTATTTTGGATTGGAAATTTGGTAGCGGCGTTGCTGTGGATGCTACCGATAATCCTCAGCTAATGTTCTACGCCGCAGCCGCCATGCGTACGCCCGAGGTGCAGTGGGTGTTTGACGAGTGCGACGAGATCGAGTGCATCATCGTTCAGCCCCCAAGTGTAAAGCGTTGGGTTACAACAACCAAGCGCATTAAGCAGTTTGAGCAAGAACTAGCGATGGCAGTCAAGATCAGCCAAATGCCTGACGCGCCCCTAAACACAGGCGATCATTGCCGTTGGTGCGCTGCAAAACCTACCTGCCCCAAGATGACTGGTTTGGTTGACCGTAGCCTACACGCCCAGCTTGACGTACTCAACGTAGAGCAGATCGCTAACTATCTTAAAAAAGCCGATATGCTTGAGCAGTGGATTGCAGACGTACGTGGTCTAGCGCACCAAATCCTTGACGCTGGCAAACCCGTGCCAGGTTTTAAATTAGTCGCCAAGCGCGCTACACGCCAATGGGCTGACGACGATCAGGCTTTGGTTGCAATGCTAAATGAGGGTATTCCTGAGAGTGAGCTGCTCACAAGTAAGGTAATATCACCAGCCCAAGCTGAAAAAGTATTGAAAAAGCATGGCAAGCAATTGCCTGCCAATCAAGTAGTAGCAGTGAGCAGTGGCAGTACGCTGGTTGAGGACTCTGATCCAAGACCTGCGGTATTACAAATCGGGCAGCAATTGACCGCCGCCCTTTCTAAACTTCAATAAGGACTTCAATAATGTCAAATATCACAACTTTCTCAGGTGCAAACCTTCCTTCTGTTAAGTCATTGGCTACAGCCTTGCGTACCATCGAAGCCGATGTTGGCGGCGCTGGCACCGTCATCATTAAGATGGACAAGACAGGTCATTGGGTATTCGGTGCAGATCAGACCGAGATCGAGGATGACTCGACTTGGGCTGTTAACCCTTTCTCGTTCGTTCACGGCTACATTGCGTGGGGCGACGGTGAAGTGTTAGCTGAGAAGATGGTCAACGTCAGCCAGCCATTGCCTGAACTCGATACAGCGCCCCCAGGTGCTAAAAAGGGTTGGGAAACGCAGGTTGGTATGTCGATCAAGTGCCTATCGGGTGCTGACACGGGTATGGAAGCGCGCTATACCACCACGTCTGTTGGCGGTAAGAAGGCGGTTCAAGCCTTGGCAGTAGCCATTGCTACGCAAGTAGACAAAGACCAAGACAAGCCAGTACCCGTCGTTGAGTTAGGCAAAGAGCATTACACCCACAAGTCCTACGGCCGTATCTACACCCCGGTGTTTAAGGTGATTGATTGGGCAGGTATGGATGGTAAAGCAGTAGAAGCGGAACCAAACTTCGAAGTTAATCCGGCGCTTACAGAGGATGACGCTGTCGAAGAAAAGGCGGCGCCAACACGTCGTCGTCGCGGGTAACAAATTGGGGTGAACGTGCGTCGTATTCAGCCAGTATGGTATCTAGTCACCGAACGCTAAGAAACGCACCAGTAGCCCCACCTACACTACAGTCAAGGAAAATAAAGTGAAAGACTTAAAAGATTCAGGTTTGGTTACTCAATTGGTGGTTGTTGCCACAATGATGCCAAAAGTAAAACAATATATTGATGATTTAATTGCTGAAAATGAAGCATTAAAAGATAAATTGCATTTCAAAGAATTTTATGAGGTTCGCCCAAAGTGAACATACTTTGGCTTGATTACGAAACACGTAGCCGTTGCGACTTGCCTAGCCGTGGCGGGTACAACTACGCGCAAGACCCTAGCACCGAGATCATCTGCATGGCGTATGCCATCGGCGATGACGAGGTGTCCTTGTGGACGCCCGATCAGCCGTTTCCGCAGCAGGTAGCGGATTTGATCGCAGCAGGCGGTCAGATTAGAGCGCACAACGCAGGCTTTGATCGCCTGATTACTGAGTTCGTTTTATGCCCTGACTTTGGCGTACCAACACCCAAGCTTGAGCAGTGGTACTGTACGGCAGCGCAAGCCCGTGCCAACTGCGCGCCAGGTTCGCTTGAGGACGTTGGTCGCTTTGCTAGTAGTAGCATGAAGAAAGACCACCGGGGCAAGCAACTGATCCGTTTGTTGTGCATACCCAAGGCAGATGGTACATTTAGTACAGACCCCACCTTGATGGCAGAAATGGCTAACTACGCCCTGCAAGACGTGCGGACGATGCGCGCCATCTCACAAGCCATGCGCCAGTTATCCGATGATGAAT
>Ga0247723_1002081_pt1 | contig 11005 bp, 5 predicted proteins | sample MSEWelMarce5H_FC_FD_189079 | JGI IMG/M metagenome (GOLD analysis project Ga0247723, IMG submission 189079) | Subsurface sediment microbial communities from gas well in West Virginia, United States - MSEEL Well Study Marcellus 5H_FC | ecosystem: Environmental > Terrestrial > Deep subsurface > Rock...
GTGGTTGGGAGTTATGCAGCAAATTCGTTGACAACGGGGTCTAACAATACTATTATTGGAGTTTCGGCAGGAAATGCACTCACGACTGGAGAACAAAATACAATCCTCGGGGCTGGGTCTGGAGGTCTGTTGTCATTCGGAACGTTGAACACATACGTCGGAGTCGGCGCAGGTAACAACGGAAGTCTCAATACCGTGGTGGGAAGTCTGGCGGGAAACAGAATGTCGACGGCGACCGAAAACACCATCGTCGGAGTCTCTGCGGGGGCTAATGTCACCACGGGGGCTCAAAACACCCTTATCGGCGGAAATGCTGGTTATAATCTGAATACGGGAACACTCAACACGTTCGTCGGGTTTGGATCTGGAAATGGCGGATCTCGCAACACGGTCGTAGGAAGTCTTGCAGGAAACTCCTTGGCGAGTGGTGCAGCTGACAATACCATAATCGGAGGATCTGCCGGTGCAAATATCACAACAGGATTGCAAAATACCATCTTGGGGTATTTCGCTGCCAACTCACTCACGATAGGTGTTCAAAACACGGTTCTCGGGACGCGTGCGGGAGCTGGTATCGTCGCAGGAGGCTTGAACACGTATGTTGGATTCAACACTGGAAATAATGGATCTCGTAACACCGTGGTCGGGAGTTCTTCGGGCGGAAGACTTACATCAGCCGCAACTGACAATACGATCATCGGCGCATTATCGGGTTCCGTCTGTAATACCGGCGTGCAAAATACAATTCTGGGGGTATTTGCCGGTAACACACTTGTAAATGGTGCTCGGAATACAGTTCTCGGAATGCGTTCAGGAGAAACACTTGTCGATGGAAGTCTCAATACATATATCGGATTTGGTTCCGGTGCCAACGGGTCTCGAAACACATCGATCGGGAGTCTTTCTGCAAATAGTATTACGTCTGGAACTGACAATACCATTGTTGGAATCGGGGCAGGAAACGCGGTAAGTACGGGATGCCAAAACACTATTCTCGGAGGTTATGGCGGGGATGGTCTACAACAAGGAAACCTTAACACGTTCGTGGGATATAATTCAGGGCGAAATGGATTCAGAAACACCGTGATCGGGGCTTTTGCAGCAAATTTAATGCAACTTGGTGCGGAAGATAACACCGTGATAGGTGGTTATGCAGGATCAGAGATTACATTTGGAGATTTTAATACAATCTTAGGGAGCTACGCTGGAAACACGATGACGAGTGGACAATTTAACACGGTTCTCGGCGCGAAGGCAGGTTTTGGGATCAACGCAGGGGGGTTGAACACGTATGTAGGGTTTAGCGCGGGGAATAATGGGTCCCGCAATACCGTAGTAGGGAGTTTAGCGGGAGATATGATGACATCTTCTGCGGTTGATAATACCATAGTCGGAAGTCGCGCAGGATCAAGTATTGAAGATGGGTCTGAAAATACCATATTAGGCAGCTATGCTGGAAACAATATTTCAGCAGGGTATCAAAACACAGTCCTCGGTAGTCGCGCTGGATTCAACCTCACAACTGCTTTTTTGAGTACGCTCATAGGGTATGGTTCTGGAGGAAACGGAGATCGTAATACCGTGATCGGAGCTCTATCTGGGAATCGCATGACAGGAGCGAGTGATAATACAATAATCGGGTCTTATGCAGGTGCAAATGTCACCACTGGAACTCAGAATACCTTACTCGGAGCAAACACAGGATGTGGACAATTTGGGCTTACTACTGGTGACTTGAATACATACATAGGGTTTGGAACGGGGAATAACGGGTCTCGAAACACATTTGTCGGGGCCGCGGTAGGGCGGAGAACTTTCTCGGGCGCAACAGATAACACTGTGATTGGATCTTACGCAGGAAACTCGATCTCTGTGGGTACTAAGAATACGATTCTTGGGGCATCTGCGGGAGACGGTTTGAACACCGGGAGCCTTAATACATATGTTGGATATGGATCAGGGAGAAACGGGTCTAGAAACACGATTGTCGGGGCTCTCTCTGCCAATAATATTACTACTTCGGCCGGTGATAACACTATATTGGGTTCGGGGACCGCGCCTAGTCTGACGAGCGGATCGAATAATATAGTAATTGGATCCCAAAGTGCAACCGCCTTAACAGCAGGTGGTGAAAACATCCTTATTGGACCAGGGGTTGGTGTAGGGTTGGTAGAGGCTAGTCGAAACGTTTGCATTGGTATAGGTGCAACATCTGAGGGGGATGATAATATATGCATAGGACAGAATGCTGGTTACAGAACGGACTATGGCAGTACTGGGATGAATAATATATTGATCGGAAGAGACGCAGGAGAGGACACTACAGGAGATAATAACATTGGTATTGGAGTATTTGGAGGAGTTAGCTTATACAATGCTTTTAATAGTACGTATATAGGAGAATCAATCAAAACTGGAGAGGATATGGTCGCGGGTGATTTTGGCCCAACTAACGTCATTGGTATAGGCAGGGATATAACTTTTGGTGCAGATACAGGTATAGCTACAGCCAGTATTACCCAATGCACTGTTGTGGGTGACACTATACAACTTGTCCCAGGAAGTGCCATCGGTGTAAAAGATTCTTTCGTGGCAGGTAGAAACTTGGTTGTGAACAGAGGTGATAATATGTGTGTATTTGGAAGGGATTCCACTATTACAAACAAAGCTAATCTAGTCACCATATGCAATTCTGATAATTTCCTGACTCTGGGCGTCACGGGAGAACTCGTTCTGTCGGGTGATATCGCAAGGAAAACTACGGCAGGGGGGTGGCTTGGTCCTTCTGATCAGAGGTTGAAAAGCAATATACACCCTGCCAATACCATTATATGCGAAAACATCATGCGAGATTTAGATTTGAAGAGGTTCACATGGAATGAGTTAAATGTTTCCGTAGCTGGTTCAACTCAATTAGGGTTTATCGCACAAGACGTGGAGAAACATTTGCCCAAGTCTATTATTACCGCTGAATTTGCGGGGATTGATGATTGCAAGCTCATAAATCTAGACGAAATCCACATGGTCATGTACGGGGTATTGAAACGCAGCATCACGCGGATTGACGAATTAGAAACGCAAATTGGCGAATTAAAAGATATTTTGGCAAGAAATAACTTATCCTAAAAAATATATATGATTAATTATATGAGTGTATATAACCCTGGAAAGAAATCCTTACCGTCTTGGATGATGATGAATGAACAAACCAGTAAACACTGGATGAACTCATACGATCGTGATATGGAGATAACTGGTAAGGATGCTGGTATGACCGAAGCAACCATAGCCGATGGTCTATCAGAGTTGGAGATACTCAGACTTCGTGGCAGTTGCTCATTGGTCGACAATTGGGAACTTAACAGCCTGAGCCAGAAGGAGTCGCGTGCTTGTGATACAGTTGCAATGAAGTATCCTGAAGCCAATATGAGACATGAAGCGTGTTACAGATCTATGGAAAGGAGTTCTATGGGAGTTGCCGACGGCAGTGAAAAAGTCACTCGTGGTTGCAATATGTACAGTCCTATAAATGGGAAACTATATCCAGAATACGCCAAATGTTTGAAACCGGGGGGGGGTGGATGATTTGCATTGTCAAAGAGTATGCTATACATATCCAAACCAAAAGGGGTGTGAAACTTTAACCGCAGGCCTTGACCGTTCACAGTTGTCAAAAAAACTTCGGGAAATAGGGAAAGGTCCCAAGCCCGAGGACCTCCCGGCCCCTACTCCTCCGCCCCCTGTCCCAGAGGAAACCGTGGTCATCGCCGCCAGTATGAAGTCCGTGACCCCGACCGCCGTTCAGTTTGCGTACGTGGACCCCAAGACCAAGAAGTCCGTCGTCGTCAAGAAGACCCTCGTTGACATGTACAAGCCCACCGACAAGGTGACCGTTGTTCTCGGTAAGAAAACGAACAAATTCGTCGGGCTCCAGAAAAAATAAATATTAAAGTATCATGTTTCTTCAATGAAGTGTTTTCTTTGAAGAAATCCGATTGTCACAATGAACTTACTTTTTGAGCCCGATGAAATCGTACGGCGCCTTGCCAGAAACAACAACGGAAATTGAACCATTTACCTTGTACACACCGGATATCGTCTTCGTGATAATGATAGATTTCTTGTCGGGGGACGTATATTTAATTTGAATGGTTCCTGGTTTAACAATTTTCAAAACAACCCCTGGTACTGTTATTTGCGCTGGAACCGGTGCTGGCTTTGGAGCTGGCTTTGGAGCTGGCTTTGGAGCTGGCTTTGGAGCGGGCTTTGGTACTGGCTTTGGAGCGGGCGCGTCTGGCATCGGAATAGACGTAGGGAAGAAAAATTCCTTATTTGGGACATTGGGAGATGTCATCGGGTACACTTCTCCGTAAAAATCGTAATTTGGGTTGTTTCTTAATCTCACTGAAACTGGTTCATTTACCTTGAACGTCTGGTCGAACTGTATTTCTGGCGTGGTGATTAGTTTATTGCCCGGGGTATAATATCTAAGTATAGCGTTTTCTTCACCGGTGAAAGATTTATATCTTTTTAAAACAATCCCCGTCACCCATACATAATCTCCTATTGGTTTGCCTTTCCACCATACACAGCCTTTTTGCCCAGGGCGCGTGGCACATGCAATTTTACATTCGGGGTTTTGTTGTCCAGCAGTTGTCAGACATTGTTTATATTCGGGGAATATAACTCCTTTACTGTCATACATACTGCACCGTTCGGCTGATTTACTCTTTTGACACATCTTCTGCTGGATTTTTAGGTCCGGTTCTTTGCGCGATGCGTTATCACAAACAGCAGAGTCTCCTACCACAGAATCAAAATTTAAAGCAATGCAATTCTGTCTCTGAATTTCTTCTGGAGCCCACTCGCATCCTTTTTTACCCCAGTTATACTTACATGCGGTTAAGCACACTGGATTCTTCTTTCCAGCTGAAGTAGTGCATTCGGAATACTCTGGTAACAACACTCCTTTCCCATCAAACATCACACATGCTTTTCGTGCACCTCTAGAATCTGTAGCCGCTACATTCTTGCAATGAGTCTGGGAGATTTTTTCCTGTGGATAATATTTACTCAAGGATTGGCATCTCTGTTCCCATGTATACCGTAGTTGCTCCGACCTAGTAAGGGGTTCCCGAGGGACACGACCACCTTCCCATTTAAAACGATCATTCCGTCTTAACGCAGGGTTTTTGCATTTCACAATATCCTCTTTCTCCATTTTTATCGCCGCTTCTTTTGCTGCCTTTTCCGCTGCTGCTGCCGCTTCTTTTGCTGCCTTTTCCGCTGCTGCTGCCGCTGCTTTTTTCTTATCTTCGGCAAATGCAGCATACCATTCACACCCTTTCTGAGACGGTCTTCCAGCACACATAAGCTGGCAATTAGGATTCTTTTGACCACCAGGAGTAAGACATTGAGAAAATTCCGGGAACACTGCTCCGTTTCTATCATACATACCGCACCACTCGTTTGTATTCTCACCATCGTCATTTTTCGTCATATGTTCACATATTCTCTGCCGGAGTTTCAACTCTGGTTCTCTGCGCGCGGTAATTTCACACCCCGGGTCCCCACTTGTCCAAAAATTCAACCCAATACAAGCAGATCTTGATGCCTTTGCTGCCGCGTCTGCTGCTTCTTTGACCGCTGCTGCTACTATTTTGTCACACCCAGGTTGGTCAGTTTTTCCTAGACATGCGCGCTTGCATTCGGGTTTAGAGGCATCTACACTGCCATCGCTCTTGTAGCATTGAGTGTACTCTGGTAAAATCATGTTTTTATCAACATGTCCCATGTAGCATGCCCAGCCTAGATGAGGTTCTACCAATGGCGTTTGCTTACTGCACGATTGTTGGCGAATTTTAAGCTCGGGGTACTTCTCTGCAAAATTATCACACCTTATATCACCGCCACCATCTGTGGTCACACAGAATGATTTTGCACGCGCCAATTCGGTATCATATTCTTTTTTGAGCCTTTCAGCTTCAGCTACCGCGGCATACCATTCACACCCCGGTTGTGATGGTCTCCCAGCACACATAAGTTTGCATTTCGTGTTCATTTGACCTTCGGGAGTCAAACATTCAGAAAATTCCGGAAACACTACTTCGTTTCTATCATACATACCGCACCACTCGTTCGAGTTAGCCCCACCTTCGTCCGTCATATGTTGACAGATTCTCTCACGAAGTTTCAATTCTGGTTCTCTGCGTGCAGTATTCTCACACCCTCCGTCCCAAGGGTTCCAGAAATCTAACCCAATGCAGACGTTTCTTGCTTCAGTCTCCTCTGGGGTCAATTCCATATCAACATCTGATGCCATCCAATGCCGACTAGATTTGTCATTCATCCCCATCCATGCGGGGATTTGTTTCTTCGGCGGTATATATTGCATGGGTTACGTAAGAATACAGAATATTTTTTATATCGTCGAGCGACGTATTATAATAACTTATGATGACTGTATCGCACATTATAATAATGCCTCGCACCATTGGTATCACGTTCGCGACTTCGCAGTACGAGGGCTCTGCCGCGGCACTTCGCCATTCTGCGTTGACAACTGGGGGCTTTAATGAGTTCCGCGTGTTCGGACCCAAGGACATTCAATGGCTCATGGACACCCATCCCGAACACTTTGATACTTCTCGAGGGTTCGGATGGTGGGTATGGAAGCCGTTTTTGATCAAGTCCGTTCTCGGACAAGTTCCTGATAACGACGTTGTAGTATATGTGGACTCGACGATGATGTTCGAGAGAACCATAAAGCCATATGCTAACGCCGTCGCCACCGGAAACCCTGTATTGGTTTGCCGTCTGGGTAACTGGTCCTCCAACGATTATCGCAATAAAATGTGGACCAAGAAGTCTGTTTTCAACGCAATGGGCGCGGGGTCGGTGGCCGGTGATGAAATTCAGCTCAACGCCGCGTTTCAAGTGTACAAGAATTGTGCCGAATCCAGAGCGTTTGTGGACACATATCTGCAGTATGCTCTGCAACTCGACATCATCAACGACGCCGGTAAGGACTCTTCTGTGAACGACACCCGCCACGACCAAAGCATCCTAAGTATCATGGTGTCCGAGCACCCCCGCGTGACCGTGTCTCGTGATGTGACTCAATGGGGTAAGAAAGACCCTCCTGCATCCGTCAAGCAACCGACTGGTGGGATTGTGGAAATTGATACCCTCGATGATAGTGGCATTATGCACAACCTGGTCAATCACCATCGCCGGATTCTGAAGATCCCAAAGATCGTCGTAATCACGCCTACACTGGGAGGTGCCTTCCTGGACAAGTGTATTGAGAGCGTTCAACAATCGGCGCTTCCCAACATCGAACATTGGATCGTTGTGGACGGAAAAGAACACGAAACTAAAGTAAACACGATCATCGCCAAGTACGAGCATCGCCATCCTGTGGTGAAATTCACCTTGCCCAAAAACGTGGGTGCTGGTGGCTGGAATGGACACCGCGTATTCGGTAGCGTGCCTTGGCTGGTAGAATCAGATTACATCGCGTATCTGGATGATGATAACATCGTGACCCCAACTCATTACAGCGACCTCCTGCGGGGCATCGTCAAGAACCCCGAGAACAAGTGGGCGTATTGCCTTCGGTACCTGATCGACAAGGATGGCAACACCATCGGTCAAGACAACTGCGAATCTCTCGGCGGAATATCGCATACTGTCGCAGGCCGCGGGGACTATCTTATTGATACGAGTTGCTATCTCATCGAACGGGATCTTGCGATTACCCTCGCACCGACGTGGAACGCCAAATTCCGCGATGACAGGGGACGAGGTGAGCCGGACAGGGAGCTATGCAAGAACCTGCTGATGGCTGCGCCGTATGCTCTCGTTCGCAAGCATTCCCTCGGGTATCGAATCGGGTCTACCGGTCTATCCGTATCGGGTAACTTCTTCGAGCGCGGTAACCAGGTGTTCGGTTACGACTTCGGTAAGTTCGACGACATTTATATTTTCCATTTCTCGCAGAAAGCCACCGAGGACTTCCTGGTCGCACGCCACAAGTATTCCCAGAAGAGCTTTTCGCTCGACGAGTGGCAGATGACGCTTCTCCGGGGGCTGGATGGTCTGAACGGGGGTAAATTCAATCTTATCAACGGGTTCACGAATTTCCCGAACATCCCCCATGGAGCCACTGTGCTTGTGAGCCTGTGCAACCCCGGGGAGATCCCTCTGGACTTCCTCGCACAGCGCCCTGACCTTCACCGAATCGTATACACTCTGGAATCCCCCAACATTCGGCACAGTGGGCAGTGGAACGCGCAATGGCTCACCCAGCACTTTGACGTCCTGATGACCTACTTCAAGCCACTCCTTGATACTCGCAAGGATGTCGTATTTACTGCACACAACTGCCACCACGGAGACCTTGACGACCCCAGTGACCGTGCGGCGCTTCTTCGCGAAAATGCCGGAACTGGTAGGTCAGCGTGCATCGTACTGGAACGTCGCCCGGAGCTCATGGGAAAGCAAGAATACGCCATCAACGGTATTCACATGAAGTGTCTGGACTATCTGCGCGAGGATCTCGTCAAGGGTCTCAACGATGTCACCGCTTTCGGAATCAACTGGGCCGAGATCGCAGACGGAAAATGTATCAAAACATTCCAAAACGTTCATCGGTCCAAAGACCCTAAATCAGCTGTCGAGCATAAGATGAACTTTACGTTCGATCTTGTGGTAGAAAATTGCAATGCGGAGTGGTACGTCTCTGAGAAATTTTACGATAGTCTATCAGCTGGTTGCGTCCCACTTTACTACGGCAACGTATACGATAATCTGAAGGAGCTCGTCCCAGAGGGTCATGATGGCGCGTATTTCGACCTCAAGAAGCGCGGGATTGAGACCGGTGAGCAGCTCCAGAAGCTGATTGACTCTATCAGCGACGAGCAACTGGCACAGATGAGGAAGAATGTTGTGCTGTATCGCGAAGCAGTTCTAAAGTCTGTAGGGACAAAGGCCTTCGCAGAGTGTGCTGAAAAGGCTATTGTACTGGCCAAAGAACTAAAAAACAAGGTCGAACTTGTATAATTATGCGTTTGTAGCATTGAAAATGTTCGTGAATTCCCATTGTTCTTGAGGAGTCTTTGATTTCTGGGCGTTGTCTGCACCTACTGACCAGAATGCAGTGAAATTTACCCACGGAGATTTTTGCACGAATGCCATAACTTCCTTTGCGTTATCAATAGTGAATGTTTCGTTTGGTGTGTCATTCTTTCCTATTTGAGGAGTGATTCCAACCCCATTGTAAATGAGCCCCAAATCATCACATTGTTTCTTAGTCGCATTCGCAGCAGAAATCGCGGCCTTTCCCATCTGCGTCTCGCCATTTCCATAGCACATGGCCATGATGTTTACGGCATTCACCTTGACTCCCTGTGCCTTGGCATCCTTGAGGATATTCAATCCTTGTGATATGAGGCCATACTGCATGCACGAAAGGGTGTAATCAACCTTCAGATCTGGATACTTTGTTTGTAAAATCACAAGAGCCTTATTTCTACGATTGATACTGGCGGTATCTGACGCTGCGGCTCCTTCTATGTCCATATCGATATTACGAGTATTGTACATAGTTATAACGCTGTCATACGCCTCAACAAGTTTATCAACGTCTTTGATAGCAAGGGCTAATTCTGTCCCCGTCGCACCGCCGAAGGATATGCGGACAATACCACCCTTGTCCTGCACCGCTTTTGTCTGGCTCGCGAAAGTGTTTATATCCATGGTTCCGTCGAACTTAGGGGTTCCGTTCGAAGACAACACGAATGCGATAGTCACATTCTTGGTTGGAATTTTATCGAGAGTCTTGGCACCATTCCACCCTCCCCAATAATTCCAGCACTCAGCATATGATGCGAAATACTTATCGGTAGTGGGAGTGGGAGGAGTGGGAGGATTCACGGGTTCGAGTAACTTCTTGAGATTAGCCTGGTTCACAGGACCTAGACCGGAATATCTTGTTTGAAGATCTTTTATCACCGCATCCGGATCTTCACCGTGCATGCAACGTCTCAAGAATTCTACCGAAACTTCGCACCACTTGTCGTTCACATTGGGTCTCTGAGGAGGTACTGAGGACATTATATTAATAGTGTCATATTTTTTCTCACATAAATCCATTCGTTTTATTCTCATTTGTGATTTTATCCAATGCTTTCTCCGTGTGCGATTCTATTTTCTGATGGCGAAATTTTACATCGTCAGGAACGGATTGGTGATATCCACGTGGATTGGTCACACGTAATTTAGCAGCATCCTGTAATGACATCTTCGTTCTCTTTTCACCACGTTCAGTTTCTAAAAAATCAGTTACACCATTCGCAGGAGGTTGCAAACACAACGCATCCACGGCTTCGTGTGTATACGTCTGTATCGCTTTCTTCTTCCCCATTATACGTTCGGTGCCATCGGGAAGCTTTTCTACGATTTTCTTGTCTCTTTCTACCAGAGCACCAGGGAGTTTCTTAGCGTCTCGCGTGAACATCAACATCTTACCGGGCATCGTTGCGACCTGTTCTGGCGCTCTAAATCCCAGATGGTCCATCTCCCGCAAATATTCCACAAAGTCTTCTTTAGTAGTGCGTTCAGGAAGAACCAGTGTAATATTGTTTGTGATATTGTTGTTAACATCCCCGATATGCGTGCTGGTGGTGCTGTTATCTGTATTGTTTGCGATATATGTAGACACATTTCCTAGACTGGGAGATGCATTTCCAAGTGCCGCCAAATGGTCTTCTTTTAAAACAAACTCTACATCTCTCTTGTCCATAGTTTTCCCTGAACATTTCTTAGTTTTTGAATGTTTACACGCCTGGTGGGGAGTAAATGTTTTATAGCCACATGCGCACGAATACAACACTCCTTGAATATATTCAACCATATCTATGGTGTAGAAAACGTCAATATTAAATTAATAATAAATATACTTTATTGGGATATCCTAAAATGGGATATCCTTTATTTTTTTTTA
>Ga0247723_1002082_pt1 | contig 11002 bp, 17 predicted proteins | sample MSEWelMarce5H_FC_FD_189079 | JGI IMG/M metagenome (GOLD analysis project Ga0247723, IMG submission 189079) | Subsurface sediment microbial communities from gas well in West Virginia, United States - MSEEL Well Study Marcellus 5H_FC | ecosystem: Environmental > Terrestrial > Deep subsurface >...
AAGTCTAGTCTCGCCGTGTTCTTGAGTTCTAGTATGTAGGTCTGTCCCGCGACAACACATACTAAATCTCCTTCGTCATCTTTACCCGCTAGACGTAAGCGGTCAGCTACTTGACCCATCTTGCGTAGCCATTTCATAACATCTATTTCAAAGGCAGCACCCTTAGCCTTATTGTACTTCGGGTTGCTCATCTACCAGTACTACCTTGTTGATCTTGTAGATGATGTTACCTTCTTCATCCTTAACTAACTCGACAACACCAGATTGAAGTAGCGCACCAACGAAGTTGGTTAGGTCTACCTTGATTGCATCAACGTCTGCACGCAGTGCCTCAATCTTATTATTATCTCTGTACTTATTTGATAACTGTTGTTCTTCAGCCATTTAATTCCCTATCTTCTTGGACGATATAGTTGCCTTGATAGCCATTGACTACATCATTTCTAAGCATAACACCCCAGGCGTTTTTATCTGATATTTGGCAGGCAGCATAGTTTACAAAGAGAGTCACATAGTCATTGCCATCGGCAGTGTGTGGCCCAAATCGGTTCTTTACTGCAGCTACCTTGAGTTCACCATTGCTTGGGTCATAACCTAGCGTCAGGATCAACGCCGGTAACTGACTTACCTTGCCGTGAATAGCACGTCTAGCAGGTGGTTTAGATGGTGATCCGTACTCACTCTGCTCAGATACGTGGTGCAGTACCAGTACGCAGGCTTCAGTCTTACGTGCCATATCGTGCAACTCCATCATAATCGCACGTAAGCCAGCCCACTCATTGTCTGTCTCTGCTGCCACATTCATTAAGTTATCTATGACGATCAGCTCTGGAGCGTGACCATAGAGTTCAACATATGCCCTGATCTCTAACTCAATATCATCTAGTGATGGTGATGAATCAAAGACCCACTTGATATGTTCTAACTTATCGAAGTGCTTATCGTAGTAGTTCTTGTTGTTAGATAAGTTCGACTCTACCGATACCTGCGAGTGACCAGATGCAGCAGATGCTGCTCTCATCATCACAGTTGTAGTATCAGTATCTGCTGAGAAGAAGAGCGTTGGTACATCTGCCTTCATCGCATAGATGAGTGCAAACATAGACTTACCAGCGTTAGGTGCAGCAGCTACCATACAGACTTGTCCTCGCCGGAACTTAATCTGCTTGAGTGCTAACCCCTGCCACACGTCAGGAAGCGGAGTTGCTTTGGTAAGCACCCCACTCCAAGCACGTGATAAGTCAAGCAACGCCTTCCCCCTTTATTGTTATTCGTCGTTCACGCCGAACTAATCTGCGTTGGCCTTCATTCAGGCCACCCCATATACCAAAGTTTTCATTCTGTATTCCCCACTCAGCACACTCTGCTTGGTGTGGACATCTTCTACAGATAGATTTGGCAATAGCAACTTCAACCGTGTTGCGACTTGAAGCATCATTTTCAGGAAACCAGAAGTCGCCACCGACTGTAGCGCAAGCAGGGTTCTCATAGAACCGAGGCTCGCGCACCGATCATCGAACCCAGATAGTGTCGCACTTGTCTGTTGCACCCTTTGGTGCAGCACACATATAGCCCTTCCAAGGTCCCTTGCTTGATGTTCCCTCACGAAATGCCATCACTCCGTGACGACAAATATTGTTTCCATCCTGAGCTGGTGTTGATGCAACTGGTGTTGCGTTAAACGCTGCAGCAACTGATGCAACTGTTGGTGCTGGTGCTGGTGCTGCGCTAGCACCTAGTTCAACACCAGTAGCACGAATGTTAAGTGCGTTCATAGCAAGATCTGCTAGTCCAGATTCTAGTTCTGTAACTGTTGCAGCATAAAGATTGATAAGTGTTCCATCAGGTAACTTGTAGTTAACCTGGAACTTTGTTCCTTCTGTAGCCATTTACTTTCCTCCACTTGGTTTGATGTTTAGTCTTGCTGTCTCTTCACCGATACTCACTGGGACATAACCAATAAGTTCTTTTACTTTATCTTTATCAACTGTCTCACGACCTTTGACCTTTGTCCAACTGATTTCAATACCACTAGCTGTAACACCAATGGTTCCTTCTAAAGATGCTTTCAAAGAATCCTTTTCTTTTTCTAACTCTTTGATCTTGCTATCTAACTGTATGTAATGCAGTGCATTTTTGTCAACTTCTTCGTCCTCAATGATTACTTCACTCAGGACGATACGTTCTTTTTTTAAGCCAACACAACCCATCGTTCCCGATGCGTCATAGTACTGGCAGTAATGCTTACAGAAGGATTCATCCTTCTCAGGTTCTGGAGCTGACTCCATTGCCTTGACTTCAGTTAACCACTCCAAAGCCTCTAGTGCAACATCTTCATCGTAGGCTTCTGAGTGAACCTTTACATCCTTCTCAGCACCATCACGAGCGATAGCAACTAGGTTCACAGTGTTGACTGTGTGACCGTTCTGCGCTAGTAGATACCCATAGATCTGCACCTGCCAACGCTGTTGCTTTGATGGGAAGTAAGAAAGGTTCTTGACCTTGCTTGTCTTCCAGTCAATGACTGCGCCGGTACTAGGTATGAACAAGTCAATGTGTGCCTTCATATCGCCGTGCTCTACTGCAGTCTCAACTAAGTAATCTTTACCATCTGGATCTAAGTGACCGATAGCATCTTCGATTGCTGCGTGAATAGCAGTACCCATAATTGCAGCCAGCTTAGACTGGTTCTCATTAGTCTCTGGTTGTCCGTTCAATCGGTACCAAACCTTACGACGGCAACCACCAATCTCTGATGGACCTACCTGTGTCTGTGTACTGCGATCACGAGAGGCATCCTTAGCGTGGAGCACTGTTAATAGCAGTTCTTTTGGATCTGTAATCATTGCGGGTTCCTCACTATTTTTACTGCTTTATGTAAGCCATCGTTATAGCCTTCTTCGTATTTACCATACGCAACTGGAAGATATTGATCTTCGATTTCTTGTGCTATCTGCTCACGCAGTTCTATCTCCATAAATATTGGTGCTGCTGATCTACGACCAGATTGTATTGCTTCTTCTATTGCGAACTTAATAGTCTTTTCCATTATCGGTGATCGTCTCTATACTGGAGAAACGCATCGAAAGCATAAGCGCAGACGAAACCAATAAGCAAACCAAATAAAAATCCAAGCATTGTTCTATCCCTTCTCTTGAGTAACTAATTGAATCGGAGGACAGGTGTTCACGTCAAGTACCGACGCGATCTTTATTGCTCGCTCTGCTACCACCTTAGACATCAGCAGAGACTTATACGATCCTGGCTTGAGCGAGTAGAGATAGCCCAAGGCAAATGCTCCACCGCTACCGGCTGAGAAGAGTCCACGCTCACTGGCGTTAAAGGATAGATCTGATCCGATAGAAAATAAGTTTCCATCAAAGGCGATGAGGTAAGCGTAGCTCGATTCCTTATCGGATGGATCGTATCCATTATCCTTAAAGGCAGCGTAGATACTAGGCAGTACTCGCTTACCCATCCACTCAACGGGATCGTAATTCTTATACGTTGGTGGTTTCCAATTAAAAGCGAGGATATCTCCAGGTCGTGAATCGCCCGTGATACCTAACAGGTAATCACCCACGTGAACGATCTTCGGAGTCTGTGTAGATATGATGCGCTGATCGTTATCGGTGATCTGCGAATCTGCCGCAAGTACAACGAAGTCAGATCCCTGAATACCTATCAACGTCGTCATTGGCAGATCATATCACACGGCGTGTCTTTATCGGAGATTGTAGATAGCGGGCGCTACAATATGAGCCGTAGGCGAATAACAGTACAGCGGCCCTTAGCGGGCCGAGGAGGAAGTGAGGCCCGACAGTATGCGGCTCCGTCTACTCTCCCTGCAGAAATTCAGAAGCAGGAACAAGACCTACGATGGCCTTCCTGACCCCTTTGGAGCCGATCTGAGGGGCTTAGGCCCCGTCCACGCCTGTACCTGTGGCTGCACTATGTTCAACATCCTGGCAGCCTTTGAAGATTACGACATTGCTTGGTGGCACCTCGACGGAACCTGTGCCAACTGCGGAAATCTGGTCACTATTCCCTGCCCTGTGGATAACCCTGATGAACCACAAACTTACTGAAGTTGATGAAGTAAAACGAAGAGCTATCTGCTCTGTCTGTGGCTATACAAAAATTTCTTTAAGAGATAGTAGACTTAAAAATATTACCAGTCGCTATCGGTGTTATTTTATCCACAAGGGTAGAGAACGTAAACGTATCCGACCTTACATTGTACATAAAAAAGATTCTTGCGAAAACTGTGGCTTTACTCCTGAGCATAGTAGTCAGTTAGATGTAGATCACATAGATAATGACCACAATAATAATGATCCAAACAATCTACAAACCTTATGCGCCAACTGCCATCGCCTTAAAACACACTTGCATAATACTAAAAAGTTTAGTATTTTTAAGCACAGTGGGGAAATGTAAGTACCCACGAGTGCTGGACTAAACCTCTACAGACTTCGCGGCCTGTAGGGGTTTCGTTCTTTTCGGGCATAAAAAAAGAAGGCCGGTCCCCGTAGGGACCGACCTTCTGTTGCCTCGCGCTGATGGGCTAATTACTTAGCACCACGTCCAAACTCTGTTGCCTTTGGATCTAGCCATTTAAGGACTGGACCTGCGATAGCAGCGATACCTGCTGTTGCTAAAGCCTTTGGATCTGTAACTCCTGCAAGGTATAGCGCAAGTACTGACGCTACTCCTGCACGGAGGTATGTTGCGAGCATTGATTTCATCTTTGCGTTCATTGGTTCTCCTTCTTCTTAGGTAAAGGCTTAACTGCTGCCTTCACTTTGTTGATAGCCTTTGGCTGGGGCAGCCAAGGGAACCAAGGAGAAGTATCGTTACCGCACTCTTCCTTGATCGAAATATGTAGGTGCTTGTTGTGTGGGTTGGAACCGGTGTACTTGCGTTCACCCTTTTCTGCAGACCAGATTCTTCCCTTGAATATCAGGTACTTAACTCGTGGATCTTTCTGTAGCTCTAGGTAGATAACTGCACAAGCAACGCCCTGTCCTGGATCAGTAGTCAGATCTACTGCAAAGCCTGAGTTGTGATCTGAGTTAGGGTTCTGGTGTACGTGTGCTGGGCTAGGTAGCAATCCATCTGATGCCTTGTTGCGCTTAGGCCAGTGTGCTGTTGCCTGACGTAGCACTGCGATAGCAGCAGGTGTAGCCTTCTTTGCTAATGGGATCATAGTTCCTTCTTCTGTATCAGGATCTGGTAGAGGATCTCTACCTTCTCTTCTAAACGGATGACTGAGTCTTTAAGTGAACTGCCAGAGTTAGGCTTGAGTTCATTGAGGTAGTGCTTGACCAACCATTTAACGGCGCCAACAAAGCCACCGATGATAGTAAGTACAGCAACAGCTACCGTTGCGTAATCCTGTGCCTGCATTAGATTGTCCTAATTGTGACTAGAAGTGTGCCGCCGAAACCAGAGAACCTTTTATCCTCTGGGGTTTTGTTGATGAAGTCCATCTCTTCGATGATGCCAAGGTATTCCTCACCAGTTCTAAAGTCTTGAATACGGATGGTGTCACCAACATTTTCAATGGATTCTAGTTGAGACAAGCGATCATAGGCAGATCCTTCATAGCCTACTTCGTTGCTGAACTTATCGCTCTCGTGGTCATAGCAGAATACTGGGTATTGGATCAGGCGCTGACGTGGAACTGCTGGTAGCGACTTGAGTTGGTAGCCAGTAAAGAGTGGTCCCTTGGTAGAGTCAGTGCTTGATCGAGTAAAGGTAAACTTAAATCCTAGATACTCTTGTGCAGTAGTTGGATAGTTCACGCTGATCTCAGGGACAACCGTACCCTGTGCAAATGTACCGATGTTGTATTCGGTATCTATTGAGTCAATAGAACTGATAGCAATGCCACCGTTAGTCGTATTGATACGAGCTTGTAACAGTTTATAGATCTTAGTCTCAAGTGTGTTGTAACGGATGTAACCAGTACGCAGGTAGCCAGTTGATACTAGGTTGGTAGATTCTGCATAGATAGTATTGCCTGTAGCAAATGCTAATCGGTCTGAGTTACCAAAGAAGGCAACCTGAGATGCAGTAGCAGCAGTTCCAGCAGCGACAAGATCCCAAGCCCAAGGAAAATACAGAGCGCTAGCGATCACAGTTGTAGATAAGTCAGTGCGTACTAGCCCTGCCTCACCATCTACAAGGGTTGCGATGTAGGCATAACTATCCTTGAAAGCAATAGCAGTACAGGCAGCATCTCTAAAGAGCAGTGGCCCATACTGGATATCTCCAGTTGCATCAGAAACTCCGACTCTAAAGCCAGCGCTGGTAGCAAGGACTGCATAGGTGCCAAGGTAAACATCAAAGTCATTGATACGTTCACCGCTTGGCAGATCAATAATTACAGTAGGTGTTAATAACTCTGGAAAACCTAGAGCATTAGAATTTGCAGGATCAAGGCTAATCTTAAAGACAGATGATGAAGTTCCGTTAGGATCATAGCCTGAGATGTAGATGGCCTGTGGTCCTTCTGAGATACTAGACCATACCCAAGATGAGTTAGGATGGGTAAACAAAGCAGTAGGTAGTCCTGTAGAAGAAGATCTTGTAGCATCTAGTTCATAGATAGCAGGACCGATAGCAGCAATAAGACGCTGCTTGACATAACGGATAGTGGCACGAGTAACAGTAGCATTATAGATTTCAGCATCGGCAGGTGTAGCGCCAACTGAACCTTTGTGAACGTGAGTACCATTGATAAAGTAATAACTGGTGCCATTGGTTGTAAGGCTGTAGATAGTTGAGGCTGTACCAGCCTGAGTAATAGTTGTTGATGTACCACCAGTTGTAATCTTCTTCAGTGCTGATCCATCTGTAACAAAGATGCAGTCGTTGGTGCCATCGTTAACACCGATCATCTGAGCAGGTGCAGCTCCTGAATAGAAACTGGCTGTATCGTTGAGCAGAGTAGCCTGTCCTCTAGTCCAGACATCTACACCCTTAGACTCTGTGTACTGAAAGCGCAGTGACTCCTCTTGGATAGGCTCAAAATACTTAATCCCCGCTCCTAAGTGGAACGAGGATTGAGATCTAACCCACCAGCCGGTGAGCGTCTGCTCACCAGGCTCACGCGTCTGGTCAATCTGTTGCTTACGATACTGCGCCGTTACTCGACGGTAAGGCTGCATCTCAGAAGCTGCAATAAAGAATGGCAGCCCAGAAAAGGCTACATCGTAGAATGTTCCAGTCTGAGTATAGTTAGTAGATCCAGCAGGGTTGGAGAGTACATAGGGTATTCCCTCGGTGATGTCAGAGCCGTATGGCACGTTTACTCCTTAGTTGTTTGTTATTGCTGCGATCTCTTCACTTGAAAGTCCAAGTGCTGCTAACTTTGCTTGGGCGCTAGCCTTTGCTGATGCTTGTGCTTCACGTGCAGCATCTTCTTCTGCCTTACGTACTGCTGCTTCTTCTGCTTGCACTGCAAGTTCTGCTACTTCTGCATCAGTAAGTTCAATTTCAAGAACTTCACCAGTAGTACAGTTTACTTCGATTCGTGTTGGATTAGGCATTTGAGACTCCATATAGGTAGGCGGTTGTGTGCTGGACGAAAAAGGCAGATCCATAGGCAATGTCATAAAGGCTGATTGAATTGATAGCTGCGGTGTTTGACCATAAGCCAGCGTACACTTGCAAGAAGTTTCCGCTTGATGAGTTATCTTCTACTACTGAATCTAGGCTAAAAGATTTATTTAAACTTCCCGCATAATTTGGTATGTAAAGTTCAAAATTGCTAAAAGTGTCAGAAGTAGAAGTCGGACCATTTGCTATCAATTCTTCGGAGCCACTACCACCGACTGAAAAGGCGCTACTGCCACTGCCACCGAGGTACTTAAAAGAAAAGTTGGTAGTGATGCTATTAAACTTTATCCCGCCTAGAAACGTTGAGGCATTTTTTGTATTTCTTGCGCTCACTTTAAGACATAGATCCGTGTAAGTACTAGGGATAGAAGTAAAGTCAATAGATGCTACTCCACCGCCTGATCCAACGGTTGAACTGGCAATGAGTGTAAATGTAGGCATCTGCTAGGCCGCCTTTATTCCGTAGAGAGTGAATGTAGAGCCAACTTCAATGTTGGTACTGGTGGTTACTATATCAAGGCGTGTAATTGCAGCGGTGTTTCGCCACAATCCTACAATCGCACTTGTCCACCCACCTGCTGCATCATTTCTATTTAGAGTAGTTTTGAATGTGGTTGAGTTGCTATAATTTTGAATGTTAAACTTAAAGATAGGTTCATTAGAACCATTAGCATTACCATAAGATACGAATAAACCTGTATCGTTTGTTCCTCTTGTTGAGGAAGCCGTGCTTCCATCTCCTGCTAAATATGTAGCAGAATAGTTAGAACCAGAGTCATTGTTAAATCTTAAAAGAGCATTGTTATTTCCACCAGAAATAGGTTTCATATATGCAACTAACACCAAATCTGTGTAAGCAGAACTAATGCTGCTGAAAGTAACCGTAGAGGCCGCAGAGCCAAGAGTCTGAGTCGCTATCTTGTCATAAGTTGATGGCATTATTACCCCTTAATTCCATAGAGTGCAAAAGATGAGTATTGGGCAAAACTCGTACCAAGCGTGCGAATAGATATAGAGGTAATGGCAGCAGTATTTATCCATAAACCAGAAGTAAAAGATATTGAACCTGAACCATTAGTATCTGCTCCTGATAAAGTCCTAGTTACTTTATTTTTATTTGTATTTGTGTAGTCCAAAATATCAGTGACTACACCTCCAAAAACATTGGCCGTAAAAGAGTTATCTGCTATGAAGAAATAATCTACATCGGAATTTCCTGTGCCTCTATCCGCAGTCACGGTCGAGCCGTTTCCGATAAGTTGATGGTAGACACCACTAGCATCTGAATTAAATCTAATTAAGCCCACTGTACTAGCCCCTGTAGCTCTCGCTAGCATTCTAATTTGCAAATGTTTGTAAGTGCTAGGGATTGAGGTAAATGAAATAGTTGACTGCCCACCTGAACCAACAGTAACAGTCTGAATAGACTCATAAGAGTTGGTTGATTGCAGGCTAAATAATCCGTAGGCAGATGCTGAAAGACCGCCTCTTGCTCCTAGTATCGGACTCATAGATTACGCAAACTTTGTTTGGCTAGCAAAGACTGTGTAAGTTGGTGTTGCTGCCGTCTTAACGACTGTATAGACATAAGCATCAACAGATGATGCGTTGCCTGCAGTTGGAGCAGTTCCACCTTGCCATTTTGGAGTAACAGATGAACCGTCAACTTGCACTGCGCTGTTGTAATAAGCAGTTGCACCCTGTGTAACTAGGTGGGTAACAGTGATAGCATCTCCTACAGCAAGCAGTGAACTAAGAGTAGTTCCTGAGTTGCCACGAATATTGAGTGTCCAGTTAGCAGAGGCGTTAGTTGTGTAGTAAAGAACTCCTTGAGTAACAGCGTCAAAGTTAACAGTTCCAGTTGCTGCAGTAGCAGATACTGTCGTGCGCTCTTCTGGTCCTACTACTATTGAGCCAGTTAAAGTTTTGTTAGTAAGAATATCTGTAGTTGCCTTACCTACCAAGGTATCGGTGGCAGCAGGTAGCGTAAGCGTTGTAGTGCCAGCTACTGCAGTTGCCTGCACTGTGGTAGTTCCAGATGTAGATCCGCTAAATCCAAGAGATGCTACAGGTGAGGATCCATTACGGAAAAAGATTAAGTCATCTGAGGTCATCACGTGCTTAACAGATGCACCGGCATTGTGAGTAATACCAGATACTCCAGCAGTTCCTGTGCCTGCTTGTCCTCGACTGATTGTAAAAGTATCACCAGATACACCAGTGACATAAACAATTTCCTCATTAACAGTATCGTGATCTATCGCAACGGTAAAGATATCTACGTTGCCAGGATCAAGGGTTATGCCACCTAGTAGGGCAGTAGCAGCAGCAACTGATGGAACTGTCATAGTAGTAGCGGTAGTATTGATACCACTATTAAGCGTTGTCTCAACGCTAATGCTTGAATATTCTCTAGTCATTTATCTGCCTTACTTGGTATAGTGGATTCGGATTGGGTACTTGTCTTGCAGTTTAAGTGCTTCTTCATTAAGTCTCTGGTTGTATAGAGCATAGATGTAGCGAGATGAAGCCACACCAGCACTACTTGAAATCTTGGTATCGTTAAGATCAGCCTCTGCTGAACTCAGGTTGATTCGACCAGCATCAAGATATGAGAGCAACTTGTAAGAGGCTCCGAGGATTACTACCTCCGCTGAAGATGCAGGTAGTCCGGTCACATCAGCGTAGTCATCTGTGTTGCTATCTAAAGTAGTAGGTTCAGTTGTATACCAGACCTGTACTGTTCTACCAGGTTGGATGTTCTCGTAGATGTTTACAGTGTTCTGTGTGTTAAAGGCTGCAACGTTAGCCATTGGATCTGCACGCCAGCGGTTGATAGGTAGCCACTCAAGGCTTGAACCTGTGGTCTGCCAAGACATATACAGGATTGATTCAGCATCATCAGGCAACGGATAGGTTGTCTGGCTTGCATTAAAGGTAAAGGTAGTTGAAGAGACGGCCCAGAGTTTAGGATAGAGGCTATTGATTACATCGTTGATAGCCTTCTTAATCATCAACCTAGGGAAGGTTGGAGCAAGGGTTACTTGGGCATACTGTGCGTGAGGAGCAGGGGATGTTCCCTGATAGCCACGACCAAAGCCTGGAGCTGCGTTGAGTGTGCTAGTTGACTGGTTAAAGTTATCAATCCAGATCAGTTCATCATCAACTTCGATGACACCTTTAGCAAGGTTGGCAGATGAGCCAATGGTCATAGCAAGATCAGTCGTATTGATCGCTGCCGTTAGGTAGGAGATTCTATCTTGACGCAGGGTGTAGCCTGCTAGAGATGAGCGAACCTCATCAATCATTTCATTCAGTGTTGGCATTATTTCCTCTCATACCAGCCATCTCCCCATAGAGTTAGCAGTCGTGCAAA
>Ga0247723_1002083_pt1 | contig 11002 bp, 9 predicted proteins | sample MSEWelMarce5H_FC_FD_189079 | JGI IMG/M metagenome (GOLD analysis project Ga0247723, IMG submission 189079) | Subsurface sediment microbial communities from gas well in West Virginia, United States - MSEEL Well Study Marcellus 5H_FC | ecosystem: Environmental > Terrestrial > Deep subsurface > Rock...
TCCCTCATACACATAACCCTGCTCCAATTTACGGCTTTGATGTTATTGCTGGTAAAAATAAGATCACAGGTTGTTTCCACGATTATTCAAAAGCAGGTGACGCTGATCATCCTATGATGCAGTGGTTTCATGATGAGGTCAGTAAACTAGAGTGGCGCAGAGAACGTGCTTTACCTGAGTGGGCCACTAATATCTTTAGCGGCAGTATGGTGGCAGCGGGTAACGTACAAGATCCAGAAGAACTAGAACAGATTACAGATCTAGCTCGAACTACTATAGAACACTATCTAAGCACAGTAGCAGAGACTAACAATACAGTACAAGATACCACAGAACAGCAGAACTACTACGCACAAAATCAGAAATGTAACCCGCATACACCGCGTGTAATGGTCAGTTTAGGGCTGAGTGAGGACGATGTCCAGCATTTTATTCAAGAATGCCTGTTCCCTGAAATTCGCTAAATATTAGCATGAGATTTCACGAATTTGAATTAACCGAATCCTCTAGAGGTGTTTTATTCCGAACCCCTGGAGATCCCTTTGTTTCTAGAGCGAATCCTGACGATGTGCTAAAATTTGATCAAGCACAATATTTTCCTAGTCAAGACCCTAACAGTCAATACACTACTATTGAAGAACTCAATGCTGCTAAAATTCAAGCAGAAAAACAATTTCCTAAAATAGTGTGGGTTAATAAGCCTACTAATTCTACTTTGGCGTTTACAGTGATTACCCTTATTGACGCACAACAACAGAAAAGATACTTCGGAAGATTCTTCTCTCAAATTTTTGCTAACATGGCAGGTAAATGGGGTAATGACGGTATTCCGGGGTACGAACTTAATATTAAGAGCAGTAAGAAATCCAAGTCGGGATTAAAGCCTACCGACATTTTTCAACTAGGCAAATCGTTTGCGTCTGCAGGCGAAATAATAGAAGATGCTAAAACTAAATTAGAACCTAATCTTGCAGCTGGATTAGGAATGTTATTGCAAAAAAGAATGCCGGTGTTTTCTGAAGAAAAAGAAAGATTACCGGCTATTAGAGATGACCTAGGTGAAACTATCAGTGTCGTTGCTCTTTGGCAAGGCATGATAGGCGGTGATGCAGAAGATGCTAGAAAGTTTCTATTAAAAAATCAACCTTGGAGCTCTTGTTCAATTACATTTCCAGCAGGAAAAAACAACGGTCTTGTAGATAGTGTTCTGCGACCTAAGAAAGGTGTTGCAATAGGTATTTCTGCTAAAGGTGCTGCAGGTGCAAAAGCATCCGCTAGTAATATATATGCAGGTATTCAGTTGTTAAGAAGTACCGGACAAGAATCTGTAGTAGATCAATATCCAGAAGCTGTGCAGATATTAGAGACTATCAACACAGAAAGTGCTATCAATGGTCCGTTTGTATTAGGAATTGATTATGGACTATGTACTCGCGACGATTGGGCACTTGCTATAGAAGCTATTAAAAATGGATATAAGCAAGTACCGAATGGCCCTAAATGGAAGAATATAACAAAATTAATGTCTCACATTGCTAGTCAGAAATCTAATGCTCCTAACTACAGTGTAGGATATCATGCACTGGCCGGTCTTGCGAAAATAGTTGCAGACACAGTCAATTCACAAGCTCCAAAATTCTCTGAAGCTTGCATTACATTTTTAAACAGCAGTCCTTTAATACAAATTCACACTGATGCAAAATCAGATGCTAACGGTGTAATGATCACAGGTTTTAGGCCGATATGGCCCCCACAGTTTAAAGGTCAGGTAAAACTGAACGCAGGTAAAAGCTACTATACAACAGATGCAATAAACAAATTTGCATTCGGATTCTAATAAACTACCCTGTTAATCTAGATTAAACTAATAACTTAATTCTTCATCCTCACCGTGTAAATACTAACAGCAATTACCGGGAGCGAACCGTGAAGAAATTAATAGTAGCAGCTATCCTCTGGCCTTCAATGGCCGTGTCTGCCGAACTAATACACAACTTTCAAAGTCCAGCCTTTATACCAGGCAGTGGATTCAGCCAGCACGTTCTTACGATTCACCAGTTAGAAGAAGCCAAGAAAAAAGAAATCAAAGCAGAAGAACTTGCAGCCATTGCCAAAGCAGAAACTGCGGCTAAAAGCACCAACCTAGCCAAATTCCTAGTCAACGTAGAAGCACGTATCTATGCACAATTATCTAAACAACTAGCTGATCAGATGTTCACTGAAGGCAGTGCAACCAGTGGCACCATGGACTTCCAAGGTAGCACTATCAGTTGGGTTAAATCAGCCACAGAAGTAACGTTGACTATCATCGAAGCCACTGGAGGCCGAACAGAAATTACAGTACCTATAGCGAGCTTTGCATTTTAATGAAAAGAGTTTTATTATCATTGTTAATAGTAACAGCGTTGTCTGGCTGTGCCACCATCCATATGGAGGCCGGCAAAGAAGAACCAGTAGCTCTACAACCAAGAGAAAGTTTGACCACTAAGATACCAGAATTAGATGGACCTGCTATTACTATCGCAGTCTACGGGTTTCAAGATAAAACAGGACAGATGAAACCCAACGACAAGTTGGCAGTGTTTTCAAAAGCAGTGACACAAGGTGCTGAAGTGTTTCTAATCAAATCACTACAGGACTCAAAGAATTGGTTTAAGGTAGTTGAACGTGTAGGTCTAGACAATCTAATTAAAGAACGTCAGCTAATACGCAATCAACGTGAAGTCTACGAAGGCAAGGATGCCCGCCCACTTAAACCAATGACAGTGGCAGGAGTAATGATAGAAGGTGGCATCATTGGTTACGACAGCAACATTAGAAGCGGTGGTAATGGTGCTAGGTTTTTAGGCATTGGTGGCAGTCAACAATATCGTGTGGATGAGATAGTGATCTCTATGAGATTGATCAGTGTTAATTCGGGTGAAGTATTGTTGACTACAGCAGTAAGCAAGACTATTTTTAGTACACAACACAACGTAGGTATGTTGCGTTTTGTAGATGCAGGAACTAAGGCACTAGAATTAGAAAATGGCATGGCGTTGAATGAGCCTACCACATATGCTGTACGTGTGGCCATTGAACAGGCAGTATATGACATGATTATCGAAGGCGAAAAGAAAGGCATTTGGAGATTTAAGAAACCCGTGCAGGCATCTCGACCCGAAGAAGTTAAAGTAGAAGAGAAGAAAGATGTAGTGGTTCAACAACCTATCACTGAAACTAAACCAGAAGCAGTGCTAGTGCCTAGAGTTGTACCTATAGTAAAGAAAGAAGAAGTTAAAGTAGAGGAGAAGAAAGATGTCGTGGTTCAATCACAAACCCAATCCGAAACCAAAACCGAGGCCGTACCCAGTACCTCCGCAGAAGTAAAGAAAGAGCAACCTAAAGAATCTGTGGATTTATTTGGTACAAGGCTATTGAAAGAAGATGCATACTTGTATAAAGAGGCAAACGAGAAGAGTCAAAGAACCTGGCTATTAAAGAAAGGAACTGAATTAACAATCATTTCCCCAGGCCCAGAAGGTTGGCATTTAGTAAGAGACGCTGAAAAGCGTAAAGGTTTTGTTAAGCAGGATGTACTGACTAACAAACAGCAGTAATAGTACTAGGTGTTGGTTTTTCGACGGTGTTGTTTTTTTAACACCTGAGCTTAACGGAAAAATAACAGCAGAGTATTATTAAGTAGGAGATGTATTTAAATATTAAGAGGTGATAACAATTATGGCCATTGGCCAAGGAGCGAATTAGAGCTAAACTCTAATTTATAAAAAAATGAACAAAAGAATAAAAGGCGGTGGCGGGTTGTCGAGAAAAATACTCGCAATACTAGTGGTATCTGGAATGGTATCATCGGGAGCGTGGGCCAACGACGTTTATGTAGAACAGATTGGTGATAACGCTATAGTTTCTATCACACAAACTGGCGCTGGCAACATGGTCAACGGTAATATCGGTGGGTTGGGAAATGCAGACGATGCAGCCTTGATCCGTGGTGACCTTAATGATGTCACTATCAGTCAAATAGGATCTGGAAATATCTTAAGTTTGATCCTTAATAATGAAAGTAATGGAACAGGTTCTACTGTGGTAATTTCAGCAGACGGCAGTAATAACACACAGAACGTAAGCTGCGGCACAGCCCTAAGTTCAAGTTGCAATGCCAGTATCATTAGATCTGAGATCACCGGTAATAACAACAATACTATTCAGACTCTAAGTGGTGGTGTTGTGCAGAGTAAAATTGCTGTCAATGGGAATTACAACAATGTAACACATACTGCAAGTGGTGTAGGTTTTCATTCAGGAGAAATCACAGTTTCTGGTAGCGGAACCAGTAGCATCGCTAACGCCGTGACGTTAACACAGAGTGGAGCACTTACTAAGAATGCGGTTATTACCAGCAACGGTTCTAATAATAACGTTATTGTTACTCAGTCCGATTAATGGCTTTGCTGGTGTAGGCAAAGTCACTGAACAAACAGGACCCACTGAGATACTACGTGAAAAGAAGAGTATATCTTCAAGCGTAAACACGGGTGTAGAAATGAATGATACGGTCAGTACTGCTCGGGCAAAAGCAGAATTGACCTTTGATGATAAGACCACAGTAAAACTTACAGAACACAGTAAAATAGTTATTGATGATTTTGTCTATGACCCGAAGAAAGGCACAGGTAAGTTAGCATTAAACATGGCTATGGGAACTGCTCGCTATGCCAGCGGGCAGATAGCCAAAAACAATCCACAACAGGTAGCAATAAAAACACCTACAGCGTCTATTGCTGTAAGAGGCACAGACTTCTCAATGACTGTTGACGAACTTGGCCGTAGCCTAGTTATACTACTGCCCAGTTGTGACAGCAAGGGATGTGTAACAGGAGCCATTGAAGTTAGCAATCTAGCAGGAGTTGTGTTGTTAGATGTGCCATATCAAGCTACACTGGTAAGTTCTGCTAGTTCACCCCCATCACAGCCCGCGATAGTTAAACTTGATCAAGCCAACATCAACAACATGTTGATCATCAGCAGACCACCAGAAGTACAAGACGATACACAAGCAGGCACAGCTAAGAAAGAAAAAAGTATCCTAGACTTTAATACGCTAGATGTTGACCTATTGAAATTTTCAGCACTGGATGAAAACAAGTTGGATAACAATAGAGAACTAGATCGAAACGACCTTAACACTGACCTATTGGCCTACAACGCACTAAATGAATTAGACAGACAGAATGCCGCATTGTTAAGTGATGAATTAGACATACCAGTGTTGCCGGGGTATGCATCTAACAAGTCATTGGGACTGTTATATTATTTCAATGACGATCAGACTAAAGTTACATTGTATAAAGCCGGAACACATAACGCTACAGTGACATTTGACACAACTAGAAGTGCCACATACACACTGATACAAGATGGACAGACTATAATACAAAATGTCAATAAAGGGAGTACCAGCACAATACTGATCACACAAAATTAACACAGCATTTATGTTTCAGTGATACCACTGTAAATAATTATATCCAACACCTATAACAATAATAAAGTTGGGGAGCGAAAATGAAAAAACAATTAATTGCAACAATAGTTGCCGCTATGCTTTCGACGTCGGCAATGGCAGGAAATGAAATATTAATAAATGAATATGTCAAAGTTGGCATAAACGAAACCGCAGGTACCTTAGGGTCAGGCGGTAATACTAATCCAGGTATTCAATATGATTCAACTGGCACTGGTACTTTCAACTCATCATACGATTACCTAACACCTGGTTCACCTTTCGAAGGATGGTCAGTTAGAATTGTAGACGGCAGCGGAACCCTTATCGGTCAGTATCATAATAACAACACTGGTGTTACCGCTGTTACTGGCGGTGCTTGGGTAGGAACTCCTACAGCATCCGGAGCGGTATGGGCAGTAAGCCATAGTAATTTTAATCTACAACATACCTACAGTTTACCATCAGGAAAACAATATCTAGATATCGATACTCGCATTGAAGCTAAGATTGCAATGCCGGGATTATATTTTGCACGTTTCACAGATCCTGATGCTAGAGCAGCAGCAGGTGATACATCAGCAACAGACAATGTTCGTGGATACGGAATTATTCCTAAAGCCAACGTTGTGTTCTCCGAAGCAACAACTTCACGTTATGCGTTAGGTTTGTATTCTGTGGCATCAAACTCTAATACAAGTATCAGCCCATCATGGTCAAACAATGCTGCAGACTATTACAATAACACCGGTGGACAAGATGTTGTACGAGGTGACTATACCGTGGGTATTGCGTTCTACAGCACAGGATTAGCCATTGGCGATATTGTAACTTATAGATATGCTTATATTTTTGGGCCAAGTGCATTTGCCGCAGGCACTACTGCTATTGATGGTGGGGCAGGTGGAGGTACCGCAGGTACAAGTTCATTTGGTACATTAGTAGACGTTGGTAGTGCTACAGATTCTGCATCAACATCAACAGCGCCAACTGTTACAAGCACATCAACAGCAACTATCACTGTTAGCGACACAACAGCAGCCAGTGTGACATTGCCTGTGATTACTGCAAGTCTAGCACATCACACACCAAGTGAATCTGCTAGTATACAGACTATTGCAAGACAGACCACAACCAATGTAACAACTCCGATGGAACGAACATTGATTACTAAAGTTAGAACAACCACAAACTACAGCGATGGCACTTCTACATCTAGCGATAGTGCTAACACCACGGCAGTCACTATTAGCAATAGTGTAGCAACATCAGTAACTGACGAAAGTTTTAGTGGACGTATTGATCAACAAAATCAATTGTCTGATTTAAACATGGGTATCAATCAAAGTTTAAACATGAATCCGTTCCGTATGGATGTGTATAAAACTGATGAAGGCAACTTCTTCCTAAGAGGTGGTGGTTTACAAACTGCCATGGGCAACGGCTATAGTGCTAGAAGTGATATAGTTAACGTAGGTGGAGACAAGCAAATAGATCCTAACTGGAGACTAGGTGCTCAGTACAGTCGTGTTAACACAAAGATGCCAGGCAGCGACAGTTACACTTCACAGAACAAAGAAGCAGTAGGTGTGTACAGCATCTATACCACAGATGACGACGTTATCATATCATCTAACGTAGGCTACGCTAAAAATAATATCAACTCTACTCGTACAGTTGAAAATGTCTTTAACAACTCATCAAACACCAAAGGCACAGACATGTGGATCAGCAACAGAGTATATGCTCCTACAATAAAAGAGGAAACAAACGCAGATGTTCGTCCATTTATCGGTTATACAGTTGGACGTACCGCTCGCAATGGTTATACAGAAGCAGGCGATATACAAAGTGCTAGAACAGTAGCAGGAGTTAACAACAACTTTAGTTTTGGCGAAGCAGGCATACGTGTGTCAAAAGATATCGATCAAGTTAAATTAACAGGCGAAGTATCAGCAACAACAAACGGATTTACAAACACAGAGGCAGGTATTGCTTATAGTCCTGAAAAAAATCAATCTATTGGTGTATACGCAAATAGACAAACCAAAGATGACCAAGCCACTAACAGTTGGTTTATCAGAGGTATTATGCGATTCTAATAATAACTATCGGGCATAGCCCACTTCAGAGCCCTCTTCGGAGGGCTCTTTTTTGTCTTTATAACTTAAACAAAAACTTCTTATGTAAGTGTAGTCTTGCTTTGTTGTATTGAACAGCAGTAATAACTAAAGCAACTGCCCAAGGAACAATGGCAACGGCCCAAGGAACTAGTCCTGCCCACCATGCGGCCATTAATGGTTCTTTCATCAGCATTAACATAGCCACAGCAAACAGGACAAATGATCCCACAAACACTGTATCAGGCCAACGTTGTAGAATCTTGCTGACCATAGTAGCACCAAACAGGATAATTGGCACACTGATCAACAAGCCAGCAATTACAAGCACAAAGTTTCCATTGGCAGCAGCGGCGATACCTAGTGCGTTGTCTATGCCCATAACAGCATCAGCAACTACAATAGTACCAATAGCACCCCAGAATGTGTCCTTGGCATCAATATTGTGTTCGCCGTGATCGAATACTAGTTTCCAACCTATCCATATCAATGCCGCGGCACCAATAGCACGTAGGCCTGGGATCATCAACAGATAAGTCAATGCTGCAACTGACACAAAGCGTATAGCAATAGCACCAAAGGTACCCCAAAAGATTGCCTTCTTGCGTAAGTGGTCTGGTAGTTTGTTAGCAGCCATTCCGATAACCAATGCGTTATCACCGGCTAGTACGATGTCTATCAAAATGATAGCGAGAAATGCCCAAAGAGCTTGGACTGTAAAGAGTTCCATAATTTACCTTGAAAAGTTATGGTCTCACCTCTTTGTCTATAGACCGGGTATTTGCATACCGTGTTGACGACCTATAAAACCAACACCCGTTGGTTAGTTACTCCCCGAGGTATTTAGTTAAATAGTTGATGCTGAAAAAAATCCTAACAAGTCCGTGGACTGCCCTATTAACATTGGCACTTATTTTAAGTATAAGAATTGCCGATCCTGTCTTTGTAGAAAATATCCGATTGGGATACTTTGATCAATTAATCACAAGTAAAGCTCCTACAGATAATAACATCTATACCGTAAACATAGACGAAGACACAATAACAAAATATGGGCAGTACCCATTTCCCAGAGATGTCTATGCTAAAATTATTCAAGACTTGTATAGTAGAAATGCTGGGTTGGTTGTGTTCAATGTGTTGTTATCAGAAGATGATCGGTTTGGCAAGGATAAAGTTCTAGCAGATACCCTAAGTCGATTTCCTGTAGTATTACCAAACACTCCTGAAAATAAAAATAAGAATACCCCACGCAAGCCTAGTACAGCAGTTATAGGTGCCGAACACAGTCATGTGATCACACAGTATGCTGGAATACTGGCCAATGTACCCGTGCTAGAAAACCGTGCTGTTGGCACGGGAACAATACACACTGAAGAAGAAATCGATAACGTGGTAAGACGTATGCCACTAGTCATTGCTGTAGATGGCGTTGTGTATCCTAGTCTAGCAATGGAAGCATTGCGTGTGGCCGCCGGTGATTCTACAACACAGATTAAACTAAATGAAAACGGTGTTGAGAAGATGCGTATTCCAAAGTTCGGCCCTATTGCCACAGACAACAAAGGTCGCGTATGGATCGACTGGAGTCAAAAATCAAAATCAGTATCCGCAGTTAATCTACCTAAAGATTTTCAAGGCGCTGTTGTTATTGTAGGTGTTGCTGCTACAGGCTTAGGTAACCCGGTACCAACACCAATCAAAGGCACTTGGCCACAAGATGTTCAAGCATCGGTGTTAGGCACAATGTTCAATGGCGTGACTATACAGAGACCCGACTATGCGGACGGTTTAGAAATTATTGCTATTGTTGTTGCTGGTTTAATTTTATTATTTTTAACAAGGTGGGTATATGTTGGATTGGCGTCGATTATTATTATATGTAGCGGTGTGGTTGTTGGTGGCCAGTACCTGTTCAGCAGTCATTTATTTTTATTTGACGCAACTGCCATTCTTGGTGGCACAATCTTGGTCGCTCTGCATGCCTACGGTGTCAAGTTCGTTTCAGAGTTCCTTCAAAAGCAAGCCATAAAGAAACAATTTGCTGGCTATTGCTCACCTGAGGTTGTTAGACTGTTGCAGGTGAATCCAGATTTAATCAAGAAGGGTGTTAAAAAAGACGTATCAGTTATGTTCTCAGATTTACGTGGCTTTACACCTATCGGCGAATATTTTGACAAGCCGGGTAATGGCGGCCCTGAAGGATTGGCCAAATATATGAACGGGTACATGGATGCTATCACTATTCCTATTATCGACGCTAATGGTATGGTTCTCAAGTACGTAGGCGATGCTAGTATGCACATACACGGTGCTCCATTAGATGATGATAAACACGCACATACTATTGTTCGTGTTGGATTAGAAATGTTAGATCGAGTAGATGCATTTACCAAAGAAAAAGAAGCACAAGGTTTACCTCCAGCAGCCATGGGCTGGGGTTGCAATACAGGCTATGGCTATATTGGTGAGATGGGATCAACAGCAAGACACGGCTACGACATTCTAGGCGATATGGTTTCAACAGCCGCACGTTTAGAAGCACGTTGCAAAGCCTATGGTGTTTTGTGTATTATTGGTGCAGAAACTTACAACAGAACCAAGGACGACTTCTTCTATTTGTTGCTAGATAACTTACAACCTAAGGGCAAAACAGTAGCAGACTTAATCTATACAGTACTACGTACTCGAGGTGAGGATTATACTAGAGATAAGATAGCGCACGATGTCATGCATGACTTGTATCGCCAGAAACAGTTTGACGAAGCAGCCGCTATGTGTAAGAAATTAAAAGGCAACTTTGGCGGACAGATGGACAAGTACTACAAGATGTGGGTTGAACGCTGTGAGTTTATGAAGCAGCAGGATCTAGGCGACAACTGGAACGGTGAGTTCGTAGCTCACGAAAAATAAGTATTAACCGTTGCCGCTAGATGCTTCTTTATCGTCGGGTTTCTTGACTTCGTTGATTTGTTTTTCGGCTTCTACACGATCAATCTCAATCATCTTACCACGTAGGTGTAACACAGTGTTTACCTTTTGATTGAGTCGAATTAGATCGTTGTCCAACATACGGATACGATCAATAAGTGCGATCAACACAGTATTGGCATCGTTGATAACTGGTTTGACTTCTTTGGTTGCCCATTCCCAAACGTACTTGATAATGAAGCCCATTCCAACTGCCATAACAATTGGAAAACCGTACTTGTTAACTAACATGACTACATCCATATATTACTCCTTCCAGAATCCCCAGGGATCGTGTATTTTCTTTTCTTGAACTTTAGGTTCATAATAATACCATACTGCTACAGATACTAATACCAAAACTTCTAGCATATAAAATACTAGAAATGCTTCAAAAAGCATAGCTCGC
>Ga0247723_1002084_pt1 | contig 10999 bp, 25 predicted proteins | sample MSEWelMarce5H_FC_FD_189079 | JGI IMG/M metagenome (GOLD analysis project Ga0247723, IMG submission 189079) | Subsurface sediment microbial communities from gas well in West Virginia, United States - MSEEL Well Study Marcellus 5H_FC | ecosystem: Environmental > Terrestrial > Deep subsurface >...
TAGATAAAGAGTACATATTGTTGTCTAATATTCGTAGTAAGGTTGACCAGATGTCGGCGTTGATGGATGAGACTCCGTTGTGGTCTGCTGATTTGGATTGTGATTATGGTCCTGGTGATATTGATGCGTGTCTTGGTTTGGCTGGTTTGCAGTTGGCTCGTGCATCAATGTTGATTGCTGCTCGTATTGATGAGATTATGACTATTAAACAGGAAGAGTGGCGTGAGATTGGTCAAGCAGAGATGGATGCAGCACGATGACTCATACTATTAATGTGCCTAAACCGTTTCCTATGGATACACCTGAGCAACAGGCTCAGGCTATGTTGAATTATTTTACGCACCGTTTTGCTAGTCAAGATGGTGATATTAGGTGTGTGGAATGTGATTGTAAAACTACACACAAGGCTTCTTTTTATCCGTGTGGTGAGGAACCACCTAGGATTTTGAGAACTATTGGTGATGACAACAAGATTGTTTCTGAGGTAGATGCCTAATGTGCTGGGTCATATGTGAATGTTGTAAAAACGACATTGATATGGACGGTGAAGGTGGACACATCTATCCTGATGGAACAGTTATCTGTGCTACCTGTGAAGGTAAAACATTAAAAGAAATATTAGAGGAGAACAAATGAGTGGGACATTAGAGTTAAAGATATTACCGCACGAATTGAAGAACATTGCTTTCTATTTTACGTGCAATGTTGTTGATAATGTGCAGGCTAAGGCTGATTGGGATGGCGACAAGAAGTGGGGTAAAGAGGACGCTTCGGAGTTGCTTGCTGCTGCTATGGATATTGTTCGCGGTTTGAATGATGAACAGTGGGCACATTTCAGGCAAGAATTGTTGGTCAGATACAAGGGATGTAAATGAGTACTTATAAAAGTGTTTACAATAAGAATGGGTTAGAAGTTTTTGTTAACCCATACGATTTCTGGGCTGACTACAAGGTCAGTTTGAATGGTCATCATGCTAAGAAGTTTTTTGGTGAGACTGCGTGGATGGATGTGACTAGGTTTGTTCATGACCAGGCTATGGAGTTTTATGATTTCAATCTTGATGATATTCATAATCAATTACATAGTGATTTGATTGATGCGTTGTTGAAACGTTTCACTATAGAAGAGAATAATAAACCACATCAATGGAATTATCCTAAACCTAAAGAACAAGAAGACGACAATGAGTAGACTCAATGTTGACATTGATACTGCACGTAAGAATTTGAACAGTCATGATTGGGTGGCTGTTGATATGTATGATTCTTTGTGCAAGAAATGTAATGGTTCAATTCTTAACGTGACTTTAGTGTTTACGTGTGATGAACTGAGTGATAAGGTTTCTAAATAACGATGTCCCTGACACGCAAGTGAGTAGGAGCCTCTAAGTTATTTAGATTATCTGGTGCGCAATGATACACGCATAAGGGTACCGTAGTCGGTACTACCAGATTCGTTGACAATATCTAAGGCAATAACACACAACTTTTTCCCCTGTGTGTTAGGGAAACCATACTAGCAATGTTGTCAACAAGCCCTGCCTGGTTAACGCTAGGCAGGGCTTTACCTACTATAAGGAGGAATACAAGTGGCAAGTAAAGGAATAAATCTAAAGGTAGCAAAAGTAAAACTTTTGACTGCTTTAAAAGATAAGTTAAAAGAAGTGCATAGTAATCAAGCACTTTATGAAGCAGCAGTTGAAACACACAAAGATAAAGTAAAAGATTTTGAAGAAGCAATTAAAAAGATTGCTCTTAAAAATCTTGATTTAATTACTGATGTATCAAGTCGTCATCATTGGGGTAACGATAATGTTGCTGCCTTTGAGTTAAAGATAGAAATACCTAAGACTCTAGTGCCAACAGAACCAGAAGAACCAATGCCTCCTTACAAAGGTGGTCGTGGTTACGGCAGAAACTATGTCAGCAATGACTACGATGATATTGTTGCTGATATAACTAATGCTATTCGTATGCTTGAGTTGTCTGATGAAGACACAGTCAACGCTTCTACATACGCTAACGTTGCAAAGTATCTATAATGAACGATAACGAAATAGATTTAATCATAACAACATTACAAAGTTATGGTTGGAACATAACAGAGGAGGAAATAGATGCATAATCTAGAACAAATAAACGGTGAGACAGCATTCGTTGCTTACCGTGAAGCAGGATGGCATGGACTAGGACAAGTAGTTCAAGAAGAACTAACAGCCGAGTCCGCTATTCAAAAAGCAATGCTTGATTGGGAAGTAGAACTACATCCCTTGTATTCAAGTGTTATGTCTGCTGATGGTGTTGAAGTTGTACCTGTTGAGGACAAGTTCGCAGTCATCCGTAAACATCCATTGCTTGGTGAACGTGATGCGTTAGGTGTTGTTGGTACCAGATACACGCCTATTCAAAACAAGGAAGTGTTTAACTTTCTTGATGCGCTAGTTGATAGTGGTAGCCAATACGAAACTGCTGGGTCTATTGATGGTGGTAAGAAAATCTTTATCACTATGCGTATGCCTAACGGTATCCTTGTTGATGGTAAAGATAAATCAGATATGTATATCTTTGCAACCACATCACATGATGGTTCATTCAGTTTGTCTGTTGCATTAACAGCGGTACGTGTGGTGTGTCAAAACACTTGGCGTATGGCACGTCGTGCATCACAGTACAAGCACACCATTAGACATACTGCTAACAGTAATAAGTCTATTGCGCAAGCAAGAGATGTTATGCAGTTATCATTTGAGTATGGTGGTTTCTTACAAGAACAAGCAGACAAGTTAGTTAAAACTGTTGTGCATCCGCATGATGTTGATAACTTCTTATCTCATTTGTTTCCTATCCCAGCAGATATTGCTGGTGCTATGGGTAAGCGACCATTAGAAAAGAATGAACTAAAGGTTATTACAATGCTGGATAGTAAGAAAGATACAATTAAAAACTTGTATCTTAATTCTCCAGGTCAACAAATGCTAGACAAGAATGCTTGGCGTTTGTTCAACTCTGTTACCGAATACGCTGACTACTATTCAACAGTACGTGGTAGTGATACTCGTCGTGCTGAACGTGTGGTGTTAGCGGAAGGTGAAGTGTTGAAAGACCGTGCATTGGATTTGTTATTACAATGAACGACGAAATGTGGTGTATCTTTTGCAAAGGCTTAGGGTACATCACTATCAATTGGAAAGTAAGAGATATCAGCGTCGTGTGCCCAACCTGCGTAGGTAAGGGCACACTCGCCTTTAGAAAAGGAGATATACAAATGTCAGAAGAAGAAACAATTGCAGCAACAGTTACACCGTTTGATGCAATACAGAAACAAATAGATACATTGAAGTCAGACCTTGATGCAGAAGAAGTTCGTGCTAGAGGTTATCGTGATGAGTTATTTAAATTACGTAACACTGTACACGAATTTTTCTCAGACCAATTCGATGGTGGCGATGATGAAGTAACTATTCATCGTGATGAAGCCAACGAATTACTTGGCGACATTGGTGCAGATTTACTACGACAAGAATACGAAGGTCGTGTAACTCTTGTTTACTCATTCATAGTTAAGGCTGAGTCTGAAGATGAAGCAAGAGAAATAGTTGAGAACGCTGTTAGCAGTCTTGAAAGTCAGATAGATGCTGGCAATGACGACTCATACTCAGAAGAAAGTGTTGAGGTTGAGTTCTAGTCTACCCAGACTGAGACGCAACAACGACAGAAAAACTGCCACATTATCCATGCCAGATGGTAAGAGACCATTAGTAGCGAATACTTTTGGTCTCCCATCTGGCAAATCTTTTTCTTGTCCAGGTGCGACATCAGTCTGCGAAAAGATATGTTATGCAGGTAAGTTAGAGAAAATATTTAAAGGCACCAGAGAATTATTGTTATCCAATTGGGATGCTGTACAAAATAAATCTGTAAACGAATTACAAGAAATGATTCAGTTTATGATTGATGATTTCAAGTGGGATTGCAATAAGTACAATGCTGCTAAATATTTTCGTATACATTGGGATGGTGATTTCTTTTCCAGAATATACACACAAGCCTGGCGTAATGTTATTGAGAACAATAAAGATGTACAGTTCTGGGTATACACAAGGGTTCCACCTGCAGTGGAGATGTTAACTGGGATAGATAATCTTAGTTTATATTTCTCTGCCGATGCCGACAACAAGGATGAGGCTAAGCGTTTACGCCAAGACTATGGTGTCAAGTTAGCATGGCTGGCTGACACTTTTGAGGAGGCATCGTCGCAGGTCAGAGCGTTAACAGGTAGACCTGGTGCTAAATGTCCTGAGCAAACACGCCAAATTCCGTTGATTACAAAAGACGGTGGTGCCTGCTACACTTGTGGACTATGTACAACAAACAAAACGGATATCCGTTTCTCAATAAGCAAGAAATAAAATGTGTGTCAGTTTCTGGCGAGGCTGACTATACAAGCGGTGGACGTAGGCTTTATATCCTCCTTTCACCTACGTTCGCCGCACCCATATGGTGAGCATTGATGGGGAAGAAGTTCCCCAACATATCTCCTACTCAAGTCTTACTGACTATCTAAATTGTGGATGGTTGTATTACTTATCACGTGTTAAACAATTGAAAGAGACACCAGCATGGTGGTTGTATGGTGGCGTAGCAGTTCATCAAGCAACAGAAGACTGGGACAGAAACGAGTGGAATAAAAATGGACGTTGATATTTCTTTCGAATATTGGAAGAAGGCTTGGACTGCAACAGGTGAAGACTTCACTGAACGTTTAGGTGAAGATGGATTGAACCAACCATTTCGTTCTGCTAAAGCAAAATCAAAATCACCAGAAGATAAAGACTGGTGGTTTACTAATGGTTTTGAAATGTTTAAATCATATCAACAGTGGCGGGCAAGAAGTGATTGGAAAGTGTGGACAACACCAACTAATGAACCTGCTATAGAACTTTATATGAATGTACAACATAATGATTTCTCTATTAAGATGACACTTGATAGAGTTATGGAATTGCCTAATGGGGACCTTGTGGTTCTGGACGTCAAGACTGGGTCCAGAACCCCAAGCACATTTTTACAATTAGGTTTCTATGCTGTAGGTGTTGAGTTAATCTATGGTGTTAGACCTAAGTATGGTTCTTATTGGATGGCACGTAAAGGTGAACCAACTGAACCAGTATCATTAGATTTCTTCTCGAAAGAGAGGGTATTAGATTTGGCGGAGAAGTTTGACCGTCAAAGGAAGCAAGGTAACTTTCTTCCAAACATCAACCACTGTTCAATATGCGGTTACACTAAGCATTGCGAATGGTTTAACAAAACAGATAAGGACTAAGACAAAATGTCTGAATCAAAAATACAGGTAAGTTTCAAACTACCTAATGGAACTATCCCACTATTCCGTGGTGATACAACAGAAGAAGTTGAAACATTAATAACAGCAGCAGTTACTTCTGAAACCTTCGTTGGTACATTAGAAGCATTTGCTGAAGCAGTAGGTTTAAGTAAACCTGCACAAGTCGTGGCTAATCCAGTGAACAACATTGATTATGCGATAGCCTCACTTGGTGCAACGTCTATGACAACCACTGGTGATGCACCTACTCGTCATTGCTTACATGGAAAGATGTCAGCAATTCAGGGTCAAGGGCAATATGGGGTATACAAAGGATTCTTCTGTGCAGCACCCCAAGGCGCAACAGATAAATGTAAAACAATTTATCTAAAGAAAACAGAGCCAGACTGGAACTCATATGTTCCAGAGAAGATGGCTAAAGCGAAGTAATGAGAACCCTTTACAGGGCTATCGGAGCGAAGGAAGTAGGCGGGGAACCACTCCCCGCCGCTTTCAAAACTCTTCAAGCCAACGAAATAGTTTTTAGAAGAGCAGAATTAAATCTTGTTGCAGGTACACCTGGTGCTGGTAAATCTTCTATTGCTTTAGCAGTAGCAGTACAAGCACAAGTACCAACACTTTATATTTCTGCTGATACCAATGCGCATACCATGGGTATGCGTGTGTATTCGATGGCAACAGGTGTCAGTCAAGCACAAGCAGAGAACATATTAAAGTTTGAAAAGGATAAAGCAGAATCTTTACTAAGACAATTTGAAAATATTAAATGGAGTTTTGATTCTAGTCCTACTCTGTCGGACATTGACGAGTCTGTTCAAGCATTCGAAACAGTATGGGGATGTAGCCCTACTCTTATAGTGGTAGATAATCTTATGGATATTGCAATGGATGGTATGGAAGAGTTCTCAGGTATGCGTGCTGCAATGAAAGAGTTAAAGTATTTAGCACGCGACACTAACGCTTGTGTACTTATCTTGCATCACACTAAAGAATCTTTTGAATCAGCACCTTGTCAACCAAGGTCTGCTGTACAAGGTATGGTTAACCAAATCCCTGCACTAATCCTAACTATCGGACAACAAGAAGTAGGCGACAGAAACTATCTGTGCGTATCTGCTGTTAAGAACAGATATGGTAGAGCAGATGCAACAGGTAGAACTTTTACAATGCTTTCATTTGACCCAGCATGTATGCAGTTAAAAGATGTTACCACTGGAGAATGAAAACGATTCTGGTTACGTTGTAGTCAGATGTGAACGTTGCGGTATGGACGGTGGGCAAGTAGCCTATGGTTGGGCAATACTATGCAGTCAATGTATGTCCTTAGACAGCAAAGAGTGGGAAGAAGATGAGTAAGTCAAAGCAAAAAGGAACATCTGCTGAAACTGCTGTAGTTAATTATCTTAAAGATAAGTGGAAGATACCTGCTGAAAGACGTGCACTAACAGGTGCACTGGATAAAGGTGACATCTCAGGAATATTTGATGTGGTACTTGAAGTAAAGAATCATAAAACAATGACACTTGGTCAGTGGATGGAAGAATTAAAAGTAGAAGTAGAGAACGCTAACGCTGAGACAGGTGCAGTGATTCATAAACGTAAAGGAACAACTGATGTCAGCGAATGGTATGCTTCAATGCCGTTCTGGATGTATATGTATCTGTTAAAAGATGCAGGATATATTGATGGCTAGTGTTGAGAACCCACCTATTGGACCAATACTAAAACATTACGGCGGTAAGGTACCTTCACGTCAGTGGGGTAAAAGCAGTATGCGTTGTTGTTTTCATGATGATTCAATTCGCTCAGGTTTAGTAAACTTTGACGACAACACGTTCATATGTTTTGCTTGCGACGTTAAAGGTAGTGCATATAATATTATTCAACAACAAGAAGGAGTAACATTCCGTGAGGCTCTCACCATCGCAGAAACAATTCTTAATCAAGGCAGCACACCAGTACGCTACAACAGTAGAAAAAGCGTTACCTTATTTGGCAGAGAGAGGACTGTCCCAGGAAGCGGCAAATCAATTCCACCTGGGCGTCGTGGAAGAACCTCTTCCTAGCCACGAACAATATCAAGGAAGACTTTCAATTCCATACATCACAAGAAGTGGTGTAGTAGATATAAGATTCCGTGCACTCAATGGAGAAGAACCTAAGTATTTAGGTTTACCTTCTGCGGAAACAACTTTATATAATGTTGAAGCATTATTTAAAGCAAAAAATTATGTATGTATCTGTGAGGGTGAAATGGATACAATAACTATGGCTGCAACGACATCGCACCCGACGGTTGGTGCGCCAGGTGCGACGTCTTGGAAGAAATTTTATCCAAGAGTATTCGAAGATTTCGATACAGTCATTGTCTTAGCAGACGGTGACGATGCTGGCATGGAGTTCGGTAAAAGAATACAAAGAAGTTTAAACACAACGCGCATCTTACAGATGCCAATAGGAGAGGATGTAAACAGTGTCTTTCAGAAACATGGAGCACAGTACATTAATGACAAGATTAAAGCAGTCTTGGAAATCTAATGAATCTATTTACGAACAGTTCGAAGATAAACCAATAGCAGCAGCACAACTTAATTCGGTGACAGGTCCGATACCAATATTCAGAATGCTTGCTGATATTTATTACACAGTTAAAGAAGGAAAACAAGAAGAAGCCCTAGTAATGTTAGACATCATTGGCTCATGGGTACAAGCAGGTAGCACTAAAGAAGCCAATGACAGGATGCAAGAATACGTCACCCTAATATCAACAGCAGATTTTGATAATGACCTCAAGGAGTTTATGAATGGATTATAATATTGAGAACTTTAAGTTCGATTCTATTGCCGTATACAATGAAGCATGGGAACTATTAGTCAAGAAGCAGTTAGACTACGGTCCTAAAAACATTGCTAGTGCCCCTGGAGGGGCTTTAAATGGGCTTCTAGTACGTATGCATGACAAGATAGCCAGACTTAACCACCTAATATATGAAACAAAAGACACGCCAAAGAATGAACCTATAGAAGATTCCTTTATAGACCTGTTAAACTATTCAGCAATTGCCCTTATGGTACTCCGAGGCAAATGGCATGGGGTTCCTAGTCAAGAAGACTGAAATCTAAAACCCATAAAGGTATATAGTGCAACATTATTTAGACAACTACGGTGGTCTAGTAACTCATATCTCATACGAATATAACAAACGATATAAGATGCTAGACGCCGACGATATTAAACAAGAACTATGGGTTTGGTTTATGACCCACACCAACAAGTTAAATGATTGGGAAACAAACCATTCAGAAAAAGACAGAAACAAGTTAATCAATCGTTCACTTCGTAACGCTGCGCAAAAGTATTGCACTAAAGAAAAAGCAAAAGTTATTGGCTACGAAGTGCAAGACTTATTTTATTATGAACCAGAAATTGTTGAAGAGTTCCTTCCATACATATTAACTGATTCATATTTTATACCAATAGGTGTTAACGATGTTAACTACAAACCAAACAGAAGTGTTGTTTCCGAAGGTAACACATGGTTGGCTATAAGAGCAGACATATTTCAAGCATACGAATCAATTGATGAACGTCATCAAAATGTTTTAAGACTTAGGTTTGGTTCCTTATCAACATCTCTAGAAGATGTTGGTAATGAGTTAAACATAAGTGCTGATGCTGCACGTAAACGTGTAGACAGGGCAATGAAAGCACTCATAGATGAACTAGGTGGACCTAGACCATTCGTTGACAATGACTACAAGAAAATTCAAAGTGACGAAAAAACCCAAGAATAAAGATAAGTATGACTACCGTGGCATACCAACACCAACGTGTCCTAATTGTAATAGTAATTGGTTTCGTATGTCAGTAATGTTTGACGAAATTGGATACATGCCTTCGGCATACGGTTTAGAAGACGCCGAATGTAGACAATGCGGTTCGTTAATAACACCAGCAACACCTTTAGATAGAGAACCTTTCCCACCTTGTACCCTCTGTCAAGAAGAAGAAGGATTATACGAAGGATTTTGTTGGAACTGTTTACCCGAAGAAGACTACTTGGAGAATAATGATAATTAAATTAGAGTCATGGGAATACGAATACGCTAGCACAATTGGTATCAGAAGATACACCAACAACTGGGGTAAACCTGATGCACCACATTACGACCCAAAGAAGATGGAAGATAACAGAACTGCACAAGTTGCCGCAGCAATAGGTGAACTAGCGGTAGCCAAAGCCATCAACGAGTACTGGTCAGCCAGCATTTGGAAAGGCGCAGACCATGCTAAGTACAAAGACTTAGCAGATGTTGGTACTAACATTGAAGTTCGTAGAGTTAGAACACAAGATGGTCCTGCTGTTAGAGAAAAAGATTTAAAGAAAGAAGGACTAATAATCTTTGGTGTTATCCCTGTACCTAAAGAGTTCCGTGAAGTAGAAATCCTTGGATGGATACCAGCAACAGAAGGCTGGGAAAAAGGAACACAGATGCAATACGGTAAAATGATTCACAAAGACTTACTAAACCCTGTGGAGTCATGGAAGAAATAAAAGAATTTATCAAACGCATAGAAGGTGCTATGATAGATATACCCAGTGATGAATGGGCACAAGGATTCAACAAAGGACTAGAGTGGGCTATCAGAATCTTAAACAAAGATAAGTCTGCTTACTAAAACAAAAAAAGAGACCGTGTAGTTGGGGCTACACGGTCTCTTTTCCTTATAATACTTTATTAAATTTTACTTACAACTTCACCACATTTAGCCCAAGGCTGCCAACCACGTTTAGAGTGCAATATCATTGCCCTCTTATGTTGCTCAGCCCTTGATGCCTTAGCGGGGTCTCCTTTACCACCAACAGATTCCCAAGTGGGTAAATCAAACTGATAAAGACCACGGTACTTACCAGTTCTAGAGACAGCATTCGGTCTATTACTTGACTCACACATCCTCAACGTTTCCCATTGAGTAAATGTAGGACCCATATCTTTATATGGTGCCTTCAAGACAAGTAGAGTTAATGCTTCAACTAGCATCTATCTCCTTGGTTCAAGGAACAAAACAGGCGTTACTTCTTTTTCCTAGCCCTGCGTTTGTTCTCCTTAGCAGTATTCTTACCATGAGGCAAAGTTCTAAGATTCCTCTTAGAATCATTCTTATGATTGTTGTCCTTATGGTCAACATCAATATGCCTAGGAAGTTTACCGTTCCTGTCCTCATAGTCCTTGCGGGCTTTGTTGACAGAAGTTGTTTTCTTCTTAGTCTTAACAACGTAAATCGGTCTACCCTTGTTCTGCTTAGAACCCTTATAAGGTCCATAAATCTTAGGCATCATCATCCATATCTAAAGTAACCTTAAACAAAGTCCAAACAGCAAGTGCCCCAACACAAACTATTCCTACAATGTTTCTGGTGTCCCCTGGTGGGAGCACAATCCATGCTATCAAAAGCCCAGCCAAAGTAAAGGCTTCCCCAGCCCAGGCGTCTAGGTGTTTCCAAATAAATCTGGCGATTCTCATTACTTTATTCTCCTTGTAGAGGTAGATAGTTGTGTTACAATTACTGCAGCAAGCACTACCTGTTGAGCCTGTTCGCGTTCTTCAGGTGTTAAATCAGACCCAAGATTGGATACGGTAGATAATGCA
>Ga0247723_1002085_pt1 | contig 10996 bp, 13 predicted proteins | sample MSEWelMarce5H_FC_FD_189079 | JGI IMG/M metagenome (GOLD analysis project Ga0247723, IMG submission 189079) | Subsurface sediment microbial communities from gas well in West Virginia, United States - MSEEL Well Study Marcellus 5H_FC | ecosystem: Environmental > Terrestrial > Deep subsurface >...
AATTAAGTTTGTGATAATTACTACTACTATGAAAAGTATATCAGTTAATAAGTTCATTCAAAACTTTTCTTGTGGACAAACCAAAATATCCTGTTGGTTTTTTAAGTCCAATTACCCATAGAATAGACTTCTCGTTTGCTTTTTGGAAGTCTTTTACTGCTTGTCTAGTTATACCTCCATAATATCCTGTGCTTTCTATGTTAGTTGGAAAGAACCCTAGTTTTTTTAATACATCTTGTAGTCGTTTAACTTCTGGGTCTGTATCTCCAAACTTCAAGTCCTTTGTAAAGGGTTCTGTGTGTTTAAGTGGTCTTTTTTCTTTGATAAGTTCTGTGAAGTAAAGTCCTGTGTATGTTCGTTTAGTAATCCAATCTTCTGATAAGTGTCTGATATGCTTTTTACCAAAGTGTGAAGAGTCTTGAATAATTACAAACTTTTGTTTTTTATAAGTGTAAGCAGAATTAGGTAGAACAGTTACATAGTGTCTGTATTGTGCAAAGAAATTATCAAGGTCTCCATTTGCAACGGGGAAGTCTGTGTTCCATTCTTTACCATTCCAAAATACAAAAAGAATAAGTGGTCTTTGTAGGTCGTTCACAATATATGCAATATCATCAATGGTAAACTTATCGTTCTCCAATACAATATACGCTTCTTGGTGGTATTTTAGGGCTTCTGAGATGTCTTCTTGGGTAGGGTTGTATGCGTTGTATATTGCTTCTGTCTTTTCAATGTTTTTATTTAAGTTCGCTCCTTTCTTTACGAGAATATCTCCAATATCATAATGCCACATACCCTCTGCTGGATAGTTGGCTCGTTGTCTATAAATGAAAGCGGGTTCGTGTTTTTCTTCTGTATCTATTGAGTGTGCAAGTTCTGCTGCGTGAGCACCACAAGATGAAGTAGTTTTTTGATTTCTTGCTTCATATTGTTTGATAACCTTTTCTGCTTTTGCTTTTGTGAGGTAAGTTGGAACAGAAGAACGACCAATCTCTAAATGTGAAAAGTCTTTTTTTTCTACTCGGTTATCTATAAGACCTCCTTTGTATTGCATATTATTCGTTTAAAAGTTTTGGTAGAAATTCAACTAATGCTTTAATACCTGCTCGTGTTGCTGTAACGAATAATGCAAAGATACTTGCTGTATCTACCATATCAATTGATAGGTTGTTTGCGATTACTAGTAGGAAAGCAGATAGAAAGGTAATAAGGGCTGATATTAAGTGTCGTTTTGTTGTTTTGTTCATATTATTTTATATTAGTAACTACTAATGCTAATAATGCCCCCAAGACAGCGGTAATGATAATCCAGTTAAGACGAGAGAGAACAGAGTTAATTTTGTCTACTTCTGTTTTGTCTGCTTTTTTATCGTCTAATTCTTTATATCTTTCATATACACCATCAAATCGTTTATCCATTTGTTCTTGCATCAATGACATTCGTTCTTGATGAAATGCAATGTTTTCTTTTAAAGTTGTTGCAATATCATCAACTCTTTCTTTGATGTATGTTATTTCTTGTTGCATTACTGCTATCTTGGTTTCCTCGCTCGACATAGGTTATTTATTCTTAGGTTTTTCTTCTACTATTGATTCTGGTTCAATCTTTAAAATTTCTGAAATTCGGGAGTTGATAATTTTTAGGTTATTTTGAGTTGCTTCTAATTTAGCCAACTCGTCATAAGCCAATGCTTTTAATTCTGTCACTGTATATTCTTCGAATTTTTTGTTCATATACTAATTATAACAAATAGGGGATAAAGTGTCTTTACAAATGGACAGAGTGGTAGTAGGGTTATGGTATGGCCTTAATACTTTGGATAATTTTATTGATAATATCCGCACCAATAGCAATCACGGTTGCGATTATTTGGTTTATATTAGCGGTAATAGCACGTGCGCTTCGGTAGTTATTTACCCGCTTGAATTTTAGTTGCTCGTTTAAGTTTTAGATTTGTTATAAAATCATCTAATCCGGTAATATCACCAGATACTTGAAGTAATTTATCTACTAGACCAGATGTTGTTGGTAATCCAAGACCCTCTAACAGACTCTTTTGTCTTACATCTCCGTATAGTTCCATGGCAAATTTTGCCAATACCGCCTCATCAGTTAGGTCTACACCAGTTAATTTTTTAACTTCTTCAAAAAGTTTTTTTGTTCCTCCGTCAGTTGGACTAAATACTCGTTTCATAAGAGAACCACCCTTATTAGCATCTGTTCCTAGTGCTTTATTAAGTTTATTTCGTATATCTATAATATCAGAATATTGTTTATTAAGATTTGAGTATGATTTACCAGCAACTTTTTTAACATTATCATTCATTTGTTTAATGACATTTTTAAGCACGGCTTCTGTTCTACTACCTATTGAAACAGTTAATCCGTCTGTACCCTTAAATAATTGTTCTTGTGCATAGTCAATAAATTCATCTACTTTTTTTACTGACGGATTTGAACCAAGAGATTTAAGTTTTCCAGAAATATCTTTCATAAGTGATGTGTCTGGTGCATCAAGTGTTAATTTTCCTAGTTGTTGATTGAGCGATTGCCGTGCTTTAAGTGCAATATTTCCCATTGGTTGCAATCCTGTTTTTGCCTTTTCAAGAATAGATGCTTTTTGAGAACCGATAGAATTAAGTTTGTTTTGTATTGTTTGCAAGGATTCGGTTGCTTTTTGACCAGCACTTTCAAGCGGTGTTAATGCCTTTTGGTCTATGACTGCATTTTTTGCTTCGTCTATGTATTTAGAAAATTGTTCCGGTGTAGTTCTTTTAAGGGTTGTCTTTACAGTTTCAGGAATTGGAATAATACTATCTGCGATTTTTACAGTTTTAGCACTTCCGATTTGTTTTAATTTAGATGCAACTTCAACAGAAGTTTTAAATACTTGTTTACCTCCTTGTTCTGCAACTTCCCCAATTGCTTTTGCCCCCTTTCCGGCTATTCCTAATCCAGCAATATCAGCAACAAAAGAACCAATACCGAGTAATGAATCAACATCTCGTTTTGTGTTTTCATCTAGTGATTCATATTTACTAATTAGATTTTGTACTGGTTGAGATTGTACAATAGGCGCAACAGCAGATTGTACACCAGATTTAATTGATTCTTCACTAGATTGCGGGAGTAACATTTTTCCACCTCCGATTACCGCTTCACCAAATACTTTTGAAGCACCACCTGCACCTATTCCGATTGCCTGTGTAAGTTTTGAAGCAAGTGGTTGGTCTGATGAAAATGCTTGTTGTTGTTTTTTAAAAGTTTCTTTTGCAGCACCAATAATACCTTCACCCATTTGCATAAAGTCTTGACCCGCTTCTTTAAATGAATATCCTTGTTGTGAACCAGAAAATCCAGAAAGATTTGGTTGTTGTCTTTCTCCTATGAGACCTTTTAGTCTGTCAAATTCTTCGTTTGATAATGCCATATGTTTACTTTAAGTTTGGATAAAGTTCTTGTAATTGTTTTCTTTGTTCTGGTGTTGCTTTCTCGTATAGTTCCCGCACTTCAAAAAGATTTACTTGTGGGAATTGAACATTTATTCCGTCTGTAAGAAGATTTCCCTCTGCTTGATTAAGCATAAAGTTATATAGTTGTGATGTTTTGGTTCTTATTTCTCTGTCTGAATCATTAAGGGTTGGTGTGAGTTTATCTACTTGCTTTATTTGTTGTTCTGTAAGAGATGCTCCCGATGCCCATTGTTGTACTTTAAGATTAACAGCATCTATTTGTTGTTGATTTTGTGTTGCTTCTGGTGATTTAAGGTTGAATAATCCCTTAATTCCCTCTTTTGCTCTACCAAATAATCCAACACCAGTAAATTTACCTTCTAAGTTAGAGTTAGCAAACTCGTCAAGTGAATTAAGAACTTCAACCGCTGGTGCAATTCTTGCCCTTGTTGCAGATGATACTGCCTTAGAACCCAATAATTCAGCCAAAACAGTTTTTGTTGTTACGGGAGTGTTTGCTTTTCCTGATGAAAATAGTGTATTTATTTGGTCTGAAAGACTTGGTGCATTTGCAGATTCAATTTCAGATAATAGTTTTCTTTGTTGTAGACTTTCTGTATAAAGTTGTGCTTTCTCCATAGCACTTGTGGTAAATCCAGTTGCCGCAATATCTGCCAAACTTCTTGCATCTTGTATTTGTGCAATTTGTGATGCACTTGCTCCTCTGTCGTAAGCGTTTTTAAGTGCTGTTGCCTTTGTAAGTTCTAGTTGTTTTTCTGAATCACGTGCAGATTGTATTTCATTTGTTGCTTGATTGAGTAGAAATTGTCGTTTTTCTGCAAGTTGTGCTTGTTCTTTATTCATAAAAGGAGTGATTGCATCTAGTTGTGATTTATATAGGTCAATTTCTGCCTCCAAATCACCGTATTTTAAATCTAATTTCTTATCGATAAGAATATTCGCAGAGTTTATTTTACCTGCTACTACTAATTCGTTTATTCTATTGTCTGCCACTTGTAATCCATATTGTCTTTGGATTTCTGATTGTCTATTAGATAGTGCTGCCTTTGAAATAGTTGTTTTACCACCAGCCTCATTTAAGAGCCGTGAATTTCGAGCCGCTTCTGAATTGTCATAATTACTTTCAATAAGTGCTTGTTCTGCATATAGGTCAGGTAATCCCGCTTGTTCTTGTAATCGTGCAGATTCTTTTTTACGTTGTGATTGATTTACTTGCGCTCCAAGTAATTTAGAGAGTACATCTTCTCCCGCTTGTGAGAATTTACCACCAGTTGTTTGGTCTGCTGCATTTAAAAGTTGCATTACCATATTCTTTTGGTCTTGGTCTTGAATACCGGATACTGATTGAGATACTAAATCTCCAAAAGATAGTTTTGAGGTATCTTGTTTTTGTGTTGGGGGTGTTGTAGCAATAGAAGCCATTGCATTATCAGTTTTTCTTGTGTTTGTTTGTGTTGGAACATTAAGGGGTTCTGTTGTTCCCACCTTTGAAGCATCAACAGTTGGTACACCCGCTCGTGTTTGAGAAGATTTTAATAGTTTTTGGGCGGCTGTATATAAGTCTGCACTTCTTTGTTGAGAGCCAAGTGGTGCTGTTGAGTATTGAGTATCTTGTGGGTTCATATTGTTAATTATAAGTTATTTATTGGAATTTAGAGTGGCTATTGGACACAATAACCATTCGGTTTAATACTGGATTATGTTTGTTTTTTGCTACTTCTGTTCCACGTAATACGATTTTAAATTGAATCCAGTTTGATTGTTTAGCAATGGGTGCTTTTACAAATGGAGTATCGGTATATGTAATTGTCTTTGCTGATTTCCAGTTTTCTATTCTTGCTTGTCCAGTATTTGTAGCCACTACGTTTGTGTGTGTGGTATCTAATGTAATAGTATATGTTCCACTTGAAACTGTAATGTTTGTTATTTGAGAAATAATACCAGCGTCTTTACCAAGAAGAATACGGCATTCATAGGATTCACCCAAATCAAACTTTTCTTTTATATCTGCCATATCCGTATCGGTTGTTGTAAAAGCGGTAGTTGATGTCCAAGTGATTCCAACATTACTTCCTTCTCGTTGAATTGTTCTATATTTTACTTCAATACTGTCAGTTGATTCCATTTCTTCATATCCTATACCGATATATTCCCAAGTGTCTTCTACATTGTTTGCGTAGATTCTTTGTGATGTTATGTATGAATTATGTTTTTCCCCAACGTCCGCAATAGGCTCAATATAAGCAATAGCATATTCTTCTGTTGAAGTACTATTTTCTGTATAATATGAAAAACTAAATATGCAAGTTCCGTGTTCTGATACTGTTGGGTTTTCAGATAAACCAGCAGACTTTAATGCCCCTACGTGTTTTACTTGTGCTGTTTGTCCCCCAATTAAATCGGGAATCGCAAATCTATGATAGAGTCCTCGTTCTTGGTCTAAACACCAAATACCAGCCAATTTAGCATAATCTCCAAATAGTTTTGAATCCGACAGTGCAATTGGAGATATTAGGAAGTGTAACTTATTTCCAATAATATCAACTCCGTTATTGTGTAACCATTTCCCCTGTGCTGTGGTACTAATATTTATACTATCTGCGTCATCTATTCCAGCCAACAAAATATCTGTAAATGGAAATCTCGCAACTTCTTCAAAGTAAGAACCATTAAATGCCATTACAACACCCGCACCAGTAACTATATACGGTACATCATTTAAAACTTTAAGGCACATAATTGATGGGTGAGGAACTTTATATGCTCTATCATATACATTAGCAGTAACTCCATCCCACAAATACACATTTGTAGTTGTTGAACTGTTTGTAATTGTTGAAATCCAAATACCAGATGTTGAACTATCCATACCAGAAAAAGCCTCTTCTGAATTTGGTAATGTCCAAGTATATGAACCAGAAGTTGCTGGTGTTGTTGGGTCTACAAATGATTCAATGGTTGATGCTGATGTGTGATAAAATCTATCTTGATATACCAAACTAAAACTATCTCCATTATTAGTAGATTCAGATGTCCAAGACGTATCTGAACTACTACTGATAGACCAAGTGTCCCCAGAAACTAATATTAAATCACCGCCAAATACATCTATTGTTGCGTCAGAATTAAAATCAGTTGTGTTTACTGTCCATGTAGGTAAAGACCAACTATCATCAACCCCGTCTCCACCCCTAAATATTCTTCCTGCGGCATCATAAGTACCACTATCTGTTCCAACAGAATGTGCGTGATACGCATCATCAAAATAGACAAATTTAGAAATTAAACCAAGAGAGGCAATATCTGCCGTAGTTGTACTAATAATAGCCTTATTGGGAACACAGATTTTATCTGGCTTGATTGATAAATCAATATTAAAAGTTTCCCCGATAGAACCCTTTGAGTCCCCCTTATTGGTCTGTGATAGGGGATTTTGAATTGGTATATCAATTATCATACTGTTTGAATGTTATATCGTTTTCCATTACTTCCAACTATTGTCGGTTTATTTGCCGCATGTTCCTTATCGACAACTGCTTTTCGAACATTAGCGACAAACCTAACATCATTTCTAAGACCAAATAGAATGTCTTGCAATTCCTTTAAGTCTCTTTTCATTTTATTAAATTCTTTTAGTTCTTGTTCGTTCATAGTCTTATTTTACTATTTTTGCTTAACTTCTTGGTGTTTCTGTCCAGTTTGAACTGTTTTTGTTGTTTTCTGTCCAAGTAGGAGATGCTGATTTGTTACTATCAGTCCAAGTTGATGAACTTTTTGTGCCAGAATCCCAAATATCACTTGGTCGCAAGAATGCTCGTACACCAGTAAGTACATAAGACCCAGCACCAGCAATTAAAGTAAATCCTTTATTAAGGGTTACATCTATTCCTGTTAGGGTATAAGACCCAACATCTGCAATTAATTTATATGTTCTCGTGAGAATTGAGTCTATTCCAGTTAAAACATAAGTTCCAACTTCTGCCGTCATACTGAATCCTTTGTTTAAATTAGCGTTTATTCCTGTAAGAGCATATGTTCCCAAATCGGCAATGAGTTTATATGTACGAGAAAATGCTGAATCTATACCCGTCAATGTGTATGTACCAAGCGCTGCAACCATTGTATAGCCTTTCATTAGTCCTGCCGCTATTCCAGTCAGAGTAAAAGTACCCACATCTGCGATTATGGTGTATTCGTTTGCTTCTGTTAAAAGATTGAAACCGTCCTCTTTGAGAAGTTGGTCGCCATCTTCTTTTAGGATAAAGGTAGACATATTATATTAGTGCGAAGAAGTTACCTGTGTTTTGGGCAACGGCGGGGAGTTCTACATTGAATATTTGTGTGTATCCAAGTGCACCAGTTCCACCAGACCAGAAGTTAATAAAGTGATTTGTATCAATTTGAAAACAAGAATTTGCCTGATTATTCTGTGTATCAAATTCAAGTGCTGCTGCTGCTGTAGTAACCGCCCAGGTGGAAGTGTTAATGGTAAATGTTTGTACAAAACCATCACCTGAACCACCTCTCCAAAAGTTAATAAAATGTGTTGAATCAACCTGGTAACACGAATTAAAAGCCCCATTCACAATATCAAATTCTAATCGTGCTGCTGCTGTAGTAACCGCCCAGGTGGAAGTGTTTACTGTAAATACCTGAACAAAACCGTCATTACCTGATGCTTCTGCCCAAAAGTTAATAATATGAGTATCGTCAATTTTAAAACAAGAATTCCAGTTACCTCCTCCTGCACTATCAAATTCTAATCGTGCTGCAGCGGTTGTAACTGCCCAAGTTGATGTATTGACAGTAAAGGTTTGTGTTAACCCTAAATCACTGGCTCCTCTCCAAAATGTAATAAAGTGGTTATCATCTATCTGACAACTTTTAATACCTAGTGCATCAGATAAACTTGGTCCAACAGTATCAAATTCCAAAGATGTTGCAGCGGTTGTAACTGCCCAAGTTGATGTATTGACAGTAAATACTTGAGCAAAACCATCAGAGGCATTACCTTGCCAAAAATTAATTACGTGGTTTGAATCTATTAAATGACAACTACCACCTTGATAATTCACAGTATCAAATTCTAATCGTGCTGCAGCGGTTGTAACTGCCCAAGTTGATGTATTGACAGTAAATACTTGAGCAAAACCGTCAGCCAATTCTCCTGTCCAGAAATTTATAAAGTGGTTATCATCTATTTTAGTACACCCATTATTTTCTCCGTTTACAGTATCAAATTCTAATCGTGCTGCTGCTGTAGTAACCGCCCAGGTGGAAGTGTTAATGGTAAAAACTTGGGCATATCCATCATTTCCATTTTCACCCATCCAAAAATTAATAATATGAGTATCGTCAATTTTAAAACAAGAATTATAATTGTTATTTTGTGTATCAAAGTTTAGTGACACACCTGCTGTTGTTACATCGTATGCTGCCATATTAGTATTGAATTAATTTAGGTTCAGTAATGTGATATGGTCGTACTCTGTCATCAAGCCAAATTTCAAATCCTGCTTTTACGACCCGTTCTGAAAATTCACAGTCCTCACTCATTGAACGAGCTTCAAACTCTACCCCATCGACCTTTATTTTTTTAGGGAGTTTTTCATAAGTTCTTTCAAACATTCTGTCTTGATATAAAACAAACATCTTTTCAAGAACCTCTCGTTTAATCAACATACAACCAGTTCCACCTGCATCTATTTTATGAAGTGGTCCTTTATCTCTAAACTCTTCTATGTGTTTATAAAGGGTAACTCCTTCGTGTTCAAAAGAGTAAAAAGCACATAGTGGGTGTATACCATCTTTGTTTGGATTTCTGCCAAGAATAGGTGCAATGACCACATCTTTATCTGCTTCTAATAAACGAGTAAGTGTATCTGGTGGTATTGGGTTATCATCATCTACAAAGAGTAAATGTGTAGCACCAACTTTCAATGCCTCTAACGCAATAGCGTTTCTCGCCTTTTCTATCATCTGTCGTTCAACTACCATAAAGGCACAGGGTACTGTTTTTTGTAATTGAAGTAATGAAGAAACCATCTTTGCAGGGAATTGCCCACTACCATTTGGTACTCCAATTAATACTGTTGTTTCTTTATTTTTTTTCATAGGATTATTATACTATGCAACTGCCACACAACGCCATTTACTGGTAACTGTATTCCACACAAACCCAACATCTAATCTGTCAGTTGATACTGTTGTCGTTGGGAGAGGAACTGTACTTGCTTCAAATGATGTACCCCAAGTGATTGCTCGTGCAGCAGTTCCTGTAATAGAAATCCATAAAGTTTGACCTTGTGTTGGTGTTCCTGAAAGGTTGGTAGTAAATGAAGTAATATCTGCTGTTTGTGCTGTAAGCAAATACATATCAACATTGTCTGTGTTAATAGTTGGTGTTGCAGACGATGTTGTACTGTCTGTTCGTTTTGTAACTCGTTTATTAGTTAAAGTATCTGTACTTGAAATAGTTGGTACTGTTGTTCCACCTGCTTGAAGTCTACCTGTTCCCTTTGGTACGAGGTTGATGTTGATGTTAGTAGAAGAACCTGTCGCTGTGTCTGTAATAGTTCCAGTTCCCCCTGCTACTTGGTGATAGTCTGCTGATGCAGCACCCATATTAGTTGTTCCGTTAAGTGAAGTACCCGTACCTGCACCCGCTCCAAATATAGCAACATCTGTCCCACCAGAGTTTTCAATTTCAATTCCACCTGAACCAGATGCTCGGATAACTTGTGCAAGTGGTGTTCCATCTAGGGTTGGAGATGTGAGAGTTTTGTTAGTAAGAGTTGCAGTTCTTGCATCACCAACAGCCAAAAGATTTTCCAAAGTTACTTTTTTGGTTATGGGAGTACCAGCAACATCATCAACAATGGGCAGAATATCTGCCACCACTGGGTCTGCAAGTGCTGTAAGTGCTGTTATCTTTTGGTCTGCCATATTAAGCGATTGTTAGGAATCCTGAAGCGGCGTCAAAATCAATCGTGAACGTTTCGCCTGATGCAAGTGAAATACTTGTTCCGTAGTCGTAATAAGCGATTAGGTTATCTGATGCTGATGTATCGTTGTAGATTACAACATATCTAAAAGGCCCAACTGAACCTGATGCCGTAAGAACTAAGTCTGCAAGAGTTAGTTTGTATGTACCAGATGTTTGTGCTGATGATGATGTTGTAATTGCTCGAGAAGATAAGTTTGTATAACTTATTTCTGTGATTTGTGATAAAGTTGCGTCCGTTGCGTTGGGTGCTGTGTTGGTTAAAGCCACTGCTAATTGGTCTGAGCCAAGGTTATGTACTTTTTCTGCCACGGCCTCCACGAACGGTTGAAATTTTACGTATGTTGCCATAATTTTTAATGTTATTTAAATAATCTCTTTCCAGAGTTTCTTACTGATAATTTGATATGCTCGTCTTTTTGGCGTAGAGCATAGAAGTCTTTTATTTCTTCCTCCATTGCAGATATTTCTTCCCGTAATTGGTTTCTGCTTGTAAGACTATTCTTTAATGTATAGTCG
>Ga0247723_1002087_pt1 | contig 10983 bp, 15 predicted proteins | sample MSEWelMarce5H_FC_FD_189079 | JGI IMG/M metagenome (GOLD analysis project Ga0247723, IMG submission 189079) | Subsurface sediment microbial communities from gas well in West Virginia, United States - MSEEL Well Study Marcellus 5H_FC | ecosystem: Environmental > Terrestrial > Deep subsurface >...
TGATTAAACTCTGGAGCATCCTCAGAACGATAAGAATCAAAATTAGATATATAGATGTTTTGAAGATCCACTGCGATCGGATTCGCGTTCCTAATCCCAACCATTATAGTTTGTAGTCAAAAAAAGTTAAGAAGAAGTAAAAACGGAAGCCCGTTCCCATATCCTTCCTTTTTCCATACACCATGAACTCCATTGACGCTGAACTCGCAACCCTACACGCTCGCATCGCAGAACTCGAACAACAGAAGCGCAATGCTCCCGCCGCCAAAGAGAACGAACGATGGACGAATGAAGATGATAGAACCTTGATAATCATGCTACGATTCAAATCCGCTTCGTTTCTCGACGTTGCAGCTGCACTCAAACGCTCGGAAAGCGCCATCCTATGGCGTGTTGAGAAACTCGTTACCTATCATGTACATGAAGACGGACCCCATGTGGATGAAGTCTGTCAATGGTTGATGCCGCATATTCCACTCGAAACCTGGTTGAGGGAACGTGCCAAACTTCTCTAAAAAACGGAACTCGACCCATCGAATGACTGAACGGTATACAATGCCTCGCTTCATCCGCATTCACCAACAAGTCTTCCACATTCCTTCCCTCGCCAATGTCAGTATGGGAACCTCCTGGACTGGACAACCCATCTTGACCTTCTACTATCACAACCAACACAATCACACGATTTGGTATCCCTGGGGCAAATGGGACGAGTGTGAACAAGACATGATTCAAGTCAAGACCGCCATGATGGAAGTCGAACGTGTGTTGACGAATGTGTTTCTGACCGAACCGAAACCGACCGAAGTCATCTTGAAAACGGAAAGTCTGAGCGTAGATACAGGAGCCGTAGAATGATAGTCCACAGAGTATTCGATATCAGTATAATCAGTTTCCTAGTTGTAACCTTTATTATCATCTTGTGCGTTGTCTAATGGAACCTTGCAAACATTGCCTAGCGCTTATCTACGATGTGCTCCAACATCCGTACTCCGCAGAATCATTTGGTGCACCCTTTATTCGTCAACGCCGAATTGAACACCTTCTTCCTGAACTCACGATTGAAGTCCATCGCATGATTCACGAACGCGTTCGTTCACCTAAATCCAACTCGATTCCAGTGTTGATGTGTTATGAAGCAGGACTCGCACCTCATATGCTATGCCAGTACTGGTTCTTTGAAAAGCTTCAAGCTCTTCGCAATCTTCCTGCGATTCATCGGGAACACTCCAAGTAAAAACGGATTTATTTTTGTCGAGTCGTTCAGACTCCCCCCTCTCACAACTCACATATTAATCAAATAATGTCATCACTAGAAAATCACGGTACTCCATGGAGTTATACAGAAGAAAATACTCTTCTAACTATGCTATCACTCGGTCAATCGGTGGCACAGTGTTCAAAAGAATTAGGCCGTTCTATCGGAGGTATTCGTGCGAGACAAGCTCATATCGCACAAAGGCTTCTTGAAAAAGGCATGCCATTAGCAAAGGTTGCTGAAATTACATCACAAAGTATAAAAGATATCAAAAAACAGCAACCAGAAACGATTGCGAATGTCATGAACGATATTCAGCAACTAGTCGAAGCGAATGCATTAAAGACTCTGATTCGTATACGAGACGATTTGAAACCCAAACCCCAACACTGCAGAAGATGCGGTAGAAACACACATTCACAACGGGAATGCTTTGCGACGATTCACTTGAAAGGATATGTATTGGATTCGGATGATGATTAAACTCTACGCTTAGTTCCATTCTTTTTCGTCTTACGAGCCTTTTTGCTTCGTGACTTACGACCACCCATTCTCTTCTCTGCCCTGAGTGTTCTTACTGCATTGAGACCCGTTCCAGCAACTGGGGTTATACGCAAATTCATTTGTTTCCAAACTTCTGGTTTCAATCCTATATGTGCACGCAGTGGTCCACCTGTAGGACTACCGAGATGTTTCCAGAATGCGATAGCTTTGGGTCCCTGTTCCTGTAGTTTTTCCACAGGCTCGTTCCACTTGTAGCCTTTAGCTTCATATGACTGCTTTAGAGTATCATCTTTTGTTAGATGTGTGGCAATCTCTTTATCGTCCATTTTCTTCACATCCTCCAACTCAATAAGTGGAAGCTTAAATGTAGACATTTATTTATACACTTCGAATAAACTCCCAGTTCAGGTAATCGCAAATCTTCTTCCAGATTTGGTCGTGGGCTATCAATCGGTCTCGTGACTTCAACAACGGAAAGAAGACCTTGTATTCGTCCAACTCCAACAGCTCAAAGAACTTGTAGAGGATGTACGAATAGCTCAAGAAATTCGTGCGGTCGTTCGGGCAGTACAGCAGAAAAGGAGCTTGAATATCTTGAAACATGGCTCGTATTTTCTCTTCAATTTCGGGGGTAATGGTGGGAGGTGGATTTCCATTGAGGCGAGAGAGGATGTGGGCCCTGTGCTCATAATACTTAGAACGATTGAGTTTCTTCAAAATGTGCCGTATATCCTCTTCCGTCAAATCTGCAATGTTGTGGATTCGACGCTTGCGGAGTTCCATGATGACCTCGTTCATGACATCTTCGGGAATGATGGTCGATTCCTTGGCTTGAAACTGGTTCAAGATTTCATTGAGATGGTTAATCTTCTTATACGCATAGTTGTTGCGTTCCTTGGGTGGGTCACGGAAACTGGGGAAGTCTGAGACAACCAATGCATACTCTTCAGAGCCACATCGAGGACAGACCAAAATACCTTCTGAACTAATCTCTTCGCGTGCAACATTACACTGGACGCAATGCTCGGTCAATAACTGAACGACCTCTGGACCACTGGACAACTTCATGCGTTGAACATACTCGTCAAACATCTGCTTGCGAGACAGACCATTCTCAGAGGGAACGGATGCGCTGAAAAACTTGAGGAAGGTATTTGCGTCTTTGGACTGCAAAATAGGCGCATTGACCGAGGTATCTTGCTTCTTGTAATACTCGTCTAGCAAGTCCATGTTTTTCAAGTAATACTCTTCTACAGGTTGTGCGTGTTCCAACTCGTCTTGAATTTCACGAATGCGGTCTTGTAGATGATTTGCCTTCACAATGTCGTTAATGTCATTCGTGGAACACAGGCGTGATATTTCCGTTTGTAAACGGTCTAGCTCTTCCCGCAGGCTCTCCTGTTTGATTTTGGAGTCCTTGAGCGTTTGAACGATTCCCTGGTGTAAAGAATCGAGAGTACCTGTCGCGATAGATGTAGTGGGGCTGTCCCGTGTTTTCCGAATTTTGAACACGTCCATTTACAAACTCATTCACTTGCTTCATGAAGACTTGATTTTGAAGAATACAAGGCCGTTGGCGACGCACTGAAGAGACTAAATGGTTGAATTCCATACCCAAGTTCTTACATGTATATGCCAATGCAAGAGACGCAGAACGATTCATACCCGCTTGGCAATGGACATAGACCATTCCCGTTCCCTCTCGTAAGAACTGATGCAATGTAGCTTCAAACTCGGGATACCAGTCTAGAATGTTCGTCTCCAGTGAATCGATTGCATTCAATACTTTGTATTTGGATGGATAGCGACTTCTCCACCAATATGGAGAGAAGTCGTCAAAGGAGCAGTTGAGTACATGGGTAATCCCATACTTTTCAACAAACGCCGGTGTTAAGAATACCCCAGGTCCAACCAAGATGCGAGGATGGAAAAACGCTGGAGGTTCACGAAGGTAGGTCGGTGAAAACAGAAGCGAAATGAGGGACATTGTGTTATTCTGTTTTCTTATTTGTAAGCATGTGTTATAGTGCGGATGTATCGTTTACAACCTGGGTCTTTGGATTAGCATGTTCACTGATTCTGTCTCAACAGGGGAAACCTTACCTCTTTCCGTTAGTGGTCTCTCAAATGCAGCTTATAGAGGGACTGCGATGGACGGAGTCTGTGGATGAACGACTTCTTTCGGTGTTGGGAAAGGTGGTCTTGTTCGCTCAACCCGTAGCCGCCTTTTACGAAGCAAAAAAGTATTCGTTTATTCTTCCATACATTGTGATTCAATCCATCACTGAATTCCTATATGGGTCACGAGACCTTCGGTTTGTCGTTGCAGACGATGGACATTTCCAATGGAAGTGGAGTTTTGACCCCTTCTCGTTCGAAGGACTCCCGTATTGGATAGGTCTGATTTTGGGAACATACTTTCTGTTGCCGCGTGAACTAGGACTCATTCTAGCGGGTCTTCTGGTGTATTTCAATGTAGTTCATGGACAGTATCACACTCATGGCTCACTGTGGTGTACATGGGTGAATATCATGTGGGTCTACTACATGTTGCGTTAATGCCGGCTACACCGCACCCGCCAAAGGTGAATCCTTTTGCTCTACGGCACGGACAGGGTGGATTTAACGCTTCGTTCCAGCCAAGTTTAGCAATGTGTTCCATGGTTCGCATGGTCCATCCATACGAACCTCCGCTATGTCCTTGATACTTCATGGCTGCATTGATACGGTCAAGGTTTGGATGGGTTGAAAACACAAAGCCTTTGTCTTTGTCTGGAGTATAAGTCTTCATCCAGTCCCAAAGGTCACAGGCTGTAATTGCCTGATGAGCGTCGGTCAAGAGTTCGCGTTCGAGTTTAGAATAGTGAGGTGGGAAAGTCTGCATTGTGGGGGGGTGTCCAATCATTTGTCCAAACTGAATCCATTTTTTATCCGAGGATACTCGAGATGAACCCACTCAGAAGGTGTGCAATGATGACCGCAGCAAGACCTAATACACCTGCACCTGTCCAGCTGACGACTCCTGAACCGGTGTAGGCATTGGGAACATATTGAAGAAGCATGTTACGAGGAATGGATAACGAAATGATACCTGCTGCAAGGAAGAAAGCAATGTACAGGCTGGCTGAAGAAGCCATCCAGCGCATCGCAGGTAGTGTGGGTTTGAAAGAGGGGGCCATGGTCGAGTAACCGGGTGCTTGGTTACTAGGCATTGGCATGATAGGAGGCTGTGATTGCGGTCCTTGAGGATTCAATAGAGCGTCGAGAGAGGTAGAATCGTCCATTGTTTATTCATTAGACGGGTTTTCACACGATGCATCTTCCACGCGGTATCGGTAGCATTTACCGTCCACCTTGACGACCTTGTCGGTTGTGTCTTTCAGGGGAATTCCCAAGGTGAGCACGGTGGAGTAGTTGCGGTGAAACAGGATTGCGGCAACCCCGAGTCCAATGATGAATGAAAAGAAAGGAGAGGCTCGTTCAATCACTTGGGCGAGGTGAATCATTGTTTCTTACTGAGACTTGCGAGTAGATTCAATGAATCTGGCTCCGAGACACATGGAACTTCCACTGCATCGAATCGAACACATCCTGAGTCGGTGTGGTAGATACTTGAATCATTCGGTTGAGGCATGGAGACCTTCTTTCGGGTCGGTGGAATCAAGACGGTTGAAATCAACAATCCAAGAATCAACCCTGCGACGAGCCATTTGAGTTGAATCATTCCTTTACTATGTTGTCCATAAATGCTCTGAATCCAAAGTATCCTAGAATGATGAGAAACCCTGTGCCTGGAAACATCACAGAGGTGGCTGCACCTGCATAGGCAACGATACGGAAGTAATCCTTTCCAGTGTCTGCGGCTTGACGCATAAACACCGCATACACCGCTACGATTCCAAACACATAAATGAAGGTGCTTAACACAATCGTAATCAATGAAATGGCTCGGTTCTGGAATTCGGAAGGAGTCGGAAGTGCGAGAATTGCATCTTTATCCGACGCCTTGTCTCCCAAGATGTTTTCAAGACGAAGCTTCTGACCTGCGGGTGTAATCAAGGTTCTTCGTTTACCGTTCTCGACGATGTTGACTGTCAATCGTTCACCTTTAATCACGCCCTTTCCGAGGTCTTCCATCTCCTTTTCTTTGAGTCGTTCCTGACTGAGTTGTAGCTTCTTGGCTTCCAAGCACTTTTGGTCTGATTCACCTCCACAACCCTTGACTGCTTGTTCGCGGATTTTCTTTTCATCTTTACTGTCCAAGCTCGTCTCAGGAGCCGATTCAAAGGTAGGTTTCAATTGACTGTTGGAAGTCACATCCAAGACACCTGCAGCCACTTTCTTTGCTAAACTCTTTGTGATGTTTGCAAAGGCCTTTTCGTCGCCATAATAGGCGGATTCTAAATAGACACCACTCATTATTATGATGCGAATACAAGATTGCCCAAGCCCGATACGATGCGGAAGAAGTTGATGGATTCTACATACACTCCGACATTGTAGGTGAAGGTAAAGAGGATTGTATCATTGTTCTGAACTACGGTTGTAATCGTTCCAGGAGGATACAGCAACTTGCCTGTTTTAGGGTCGGTCAAGTTCACATTGGCTGCTGGAATCACGGTTGGATTTGGACTGAACAACGTCGAAGTTAATACGCAGACTTGTGTAGTTGTGTCTGAATTGACCGACAATGGAAGAGGCTGTTGAAGCGTCAATCGCAGAATGATTTTGTTGAACATACTTCCGTTCGCAGCTCCTGAAGGTTGATAGGACCCATTGTCCAAGGCAAACGAATACATGTAGACACCTGGAAGTGCGGGGGTCTCGCCAGTAGTATGACGATACATCTGCAGCAATGAAAAGAACGGCAACGGTTTGGGTTGAATACGCTCCTTTCCATCAAACAGAATGACTCCATCGGTCATTGAATCACGAGGGTAGACCGAAGTCACTTGTTGTTGACCCGACGAATACAAGCCTGTATCCACATCTGTGCTAATCGCAGACCAGGGCGCTCGGTTCGTAGTCGTCCAGTTCGTATAGTTGTCCCAATCATTGAGCAAGATACGGTCGGAGCGTTGAGACGAAAACACAATACGAGTCACCAAGTTGAACATGGGGATTTCCAAATCCGTATTGCCGCCAAACTGTCCTTCTTTGTTCACATATTTGACCGTCTTGACCAAAAAGGTCTGGTCGGCTCGTGCCAATTGATTCATCTCCATCTCCGTTAAATAGATGAAGTTGCCTTCAATGTATGGGTCTGGAAACCAAGTGGTTACGGTTGGATTACTAGCAATCCCTGTGGACAAGGGTGGACTCAAAAAGAGACTGAGTGGATACTGTGTAGGACGAACACGCTGACCGTAGGTAAGTGAGGTTGAATTTGTGTCCACTACCGTATACAAATCCGACAACTGACGCAGAGTGACTTCAATGTACACTTCTGCGTTTTGAAGTGACACCAATGGAAGTGCCAAACCTGGATTCTCACAAAACCAAAAGTGAAGCGGAATCACCAGTTGACGACTACGAATGGAAGGTTCGGGTGTCTTGGTTTGTGGCGCAGTGGTAGGAAGTGCAGTGGGTGCAATTGCATGTGGGTATTGTCCGTTGCGGTCATACGCATGTGCGGGGTCATAGACTTCGGGGACATTGCCTACCATCTGGTCGACAATCAAACGCTTATTGGCATCGTGGGTCATGTAGGAATACATCTTCAACCATTCTCCACGAAGGGATTGGATGACCTGTCCGTTCATGGTCAAGTTGACATGGTCAATCAAGTTGTATCCGATATTAGGAATCCATTGAAACTCGTATCCAATCGAGTTGGTGCGTGAATCGTATCCAGTCGGAGGGATGGCTCCACCCAAATACTTGAGAGGCGACCAAATGTCTGGAAGTGTGATAATAAGATAGGTATCGTGGAGTAATTGGGCGTAACGGTCAATGCGACACGAAATCGTTCGAGTGCCTGTCGTTGAAAACTCCAAGTTGGATGCAGTGAACGGCATCCGAATCTGTTCCATTGCAAAGTTCGTATGACGGCGGTAAACTGAGCGAAAATGAGTCATGGAAGGATTTCCGTTGACCAACTCATTCTGGGCCCCAACCCCCACTAATTGGATTAAGCCACCGGGCATTTGTATACTCCCCTATGCTTTCTTTAAGACACAATGCGCACACTCATAGGTTGAACGGAGCGTCCATTGTAAGGTACGATACTATGGTTGGTAATAACGAAAAATGCGCCAAATGCACCCGTAGCACCGTTAGTGAGGCAGCACTCACTTGAATAGGTTGCTCCGCCACTTGCACCACCTCGCGCACCCTGAAATGGGGCTACGAATCGTTCGCGTTGTGTGGCTCCGTTCACAACGGCAGATAGATAAGTTGCATACGACTTTTCGGATGGTGCAGGTGGGTCTGTATTGATGTTTCGGGCAAGAATCTTACGCTTGGTTTTTGTGAGCCAATCTTGAGCAGAATTTACCTGCATTTGTGATTTACGCGAGAGATTCTCTAATTAGGTAATGCGATTTCTACTGGTAAGCACACACATTGACCAAATCACTGGCTACTCTAAAGTCAGTTACAATCTCGTCAACCAATTGGCGACATTGAGTCCCAAAGTTAAGACCTTCCACTTTGGATTCCAACGACATATAACTCGCTCAAACCTCCGCAAGTATCCTGCAGGCATCACTTCCTATGATGCGGCTGCAAACGAAGACCCAAAAGAAGAGGGATTTGGATACAACAAACTTGCCGAATACATTGAGACAGTCCAACCCGATGTAGTGATGATTTACAATGACCCGTATACGATTACACGATTCATTGACTCAATCAAACACGAACGAGGTAAATCAACCTACAAGCTTTGGTTGTATGTAGACCAAGTGTATACAGGCATTGCAGCTCCGTTGATTGAAATCGTCCAGAAGCACGCAGACCGTATTTACTGCTTCACAGACATTTGGAAGACAAAGTTCTTAGAGTATGGTCCCTTCCCAGACATTCGTATCTTGGAACACGCAGTCGACCCTACAATCTATACCTGTATGTCTGAAGATGCACGCAAACCCATTCGTCAGACCAATTTATCCCTCCCTGCGGATGCAATCGTAATGCTCAATGCCAATCGCAACAGTCAGCGTAAACGCATGGACTTAACCGTTTCAGGATTTGTAGGACTTCTTAAGAAAAACCCTTCAAAACCTTATTATTTGATAATCGCAACCAATCTCCAACCTCAGACCGGTGCACATTATGATATTCAGCGTATCTACCTCGAGGAACTGAAAGACAATGGAATGGATTTCCAGCAGTTCGGTCGTCGAATCTTGATGATTGATACCTCGCCTCCGAATGCGTTGAGTGATGAAGCCATTAATCAGCTCTACAATGCAGCCGATATTGGAATCAATACCTCCGATGGAGAAGGATTTGGATTGTGCCAGCTCGAACACATGTATGTAGGCGCACCTCAGATTGTGACCGATGTGGGAAGTTATCGCACCTTCTTAGATGATTCTACAGCTGAATTCATTCCAGCCAATGGAAAGTATTACTTCCCTGGCGGTATGCCTCATGGATTCTCATCACCGATGTTTGCACCCTCGGATGTCACGGCTGCAATGGAGTCCATGATTGAGAAGCTAGCCAGTAAGAAGGAGAGTGTTCGAGCGTACCAATTCAAGAGCTGGGCAACTATCTGTGATGGCTTTCTAGAAGATGTGCTTACGCAAGCTGAAGGTCCGGCAGCCAGCGTATCTGTACCGGTGATATCAGCTGTCCCAATCTAAGTAGACGCTGACCGTCTTCAAACGCAGGACCATCAAAGACCTCCTTGCTGTCGGGGTCAATTAAAAAGACCATCTGCTTAATCTGAACCTTTTGGAGTCGTCGTTTACGGCGTTGCATGTTTCGCAAATATGAATCGTCCAACTCTTCCGTCTTCAAATCAGGCTTGAAGGCTAAATCTTCACCCGCAACCGTGCTATCAAAACGCATACATGAAATCACAGGTGTTTCGCGACTATGGAGTTTACGATGAACTTCGCAGTCGACGGCAGCTTGTTTAAGCAGCAAACTAATTCGTTTATTGGTCACATCCTTCTCATAGGTCGTTTCATACAGATATTCATCGGTCGACATGAACACTTCGGTCGGTTCACCTTCATATCGTTTGGTGGCCATATCGTTACGACGCACAAGCACTACATTGTTCGCACCTTCTGTAGACTTGGATTGAGACTCTGTAAACACACTAATGTAGAACGAGACACGAACCGTTCGTTCTTCCAACGGCAAGGATGCGTGGGAACACAATCGAATGGCGCGTCCAATGACTTGGTCGTGTCGTGCGGGATTCCAATGGGGTTCCATCAAGTGAACATGTCGCACATTCGCTAGGGTAATACCTTCAGCACCGGCTGCAGTAATCATGAATAACACCAACTTCTTCTTAGGTGCAGACTCCACAGACTGCTTGAGACTGGGTGGAAAGTCGTCTGAATACTTTGCATTGAAAATCTGACGAAACAATTCACGCTGCTCCATGTCTTCATTCCCTGTGAAGAACGCATACGCAGGCTTTTCAGCATCCATGGAGGGGTCTTCAATCCACTGACCGGCTTCTTTGGTGATTTTGTATTCTTGCCACCCGTTCGCACTCAAAATAGCTGAAAACACTCCCAACCCTTCTAGGTTACGATAGTTGGAATACAACAACTGGGTTCGTCGTGCCTCGCCTCCAAGGGATTCACGGATGTTCTGAAACATTCGGAGCATCTTGGGACTGTAGGTTTGAAGTGCAGTCTCTGTGAGATATCGTGCAGGGTCTGCCTTGATTTTCTCTAGAATGTCTGCCTTGAGTTTCTTCAAGGGTTCAGGGTCTGCGTCTTCGGTTGACGCTTCATCGGGTTCAGGTCTACGAATCTCGGGCGGAATGGAGTAGTCGCATGCAAGACGGGAATTCACACGAAAGGTCTTCATTTCATTGTCTTCGGCTTTCGCAGGGTTGAGCTTTCGTCGTGCATCTTGCTTGATTTCGTCAAATCGCACCGCCAAATAGTTGTTGAACATCGCATCGGACATCGGAACCTTTTCCAACAGCTTGTCGTCGTCTACGCGTCGAGGCAACATGCGTTCATCGGCACCTCTGAAATACGAGACCAATCCTTGAATGCGTCGTTGGAACAACTGTGTGTTTT
>Ga0247723_1002089_pt1 | contig 10980 bp, 19 predicted proteins | sample MSEWelMarce5H_FC_FD_189079 | JGI IMG/M metagenome (GOLD analysis project Ga0247723, IMG submission 189079) | Subsurface sediment microbial communities from gas well in West Virginia, United States - MSEEL Well Study Marcellus 5H_FC | ecosystem: Environmental > Terrestrial > Deep subsurface >...
GGATCAAGTAATATTGCTTTAGGTTCTCGTGCTTTACAATCTAATACACTAGGAAACAGAAATGTTGCTATAGGTCTTCAATCTCTAAAATACAATACAGAAGGAAACTATAACGTTGCTATAGGATCAGGTGCTTTATATGAAAATACAACAGGAAACTATAACATTGCTTTAGGATCAAGCGCTTTACAAAACAATACAACAGGATATAATAACGTTGCTTTAGGACCAAGTGCTTTATCTTCAAATACAACAGGATTTGATAACGTTGCTTTAGGTAATGGTGTATTATCTTCAAACACAACAGGGTATAATAATATTGCTTTAGGAACAAATGCTCTAAATTACAATACAGAAGGAAATAACAACGTTGCTTTAGGTTTAGGTGCTTTACAACAAAATACAACAGGAACTCAAAACGTTGCTTTAGGTAATTTTTCTTTATTTTCCAATACAACAGGAACATATAACGTTGCTTTAGGTAAAAGTACTTTACAATCAAATACAACAGGACAATATAACGTTGCTTTAGGATCAAGTGCTTTATATTACAATACAGAAGGAAATAGTAACGTTGCTTTAGGTTTAGGTGCTTTACAAAAAAATCAAACAGGAAACTATAACGTTGCTTTAGGCTCAAGTGCTTTATCTTCAAATACAATAGGAACATATAACGTTGCTATAGGACCAAGTGCTTTACAAAACAATACAGAAGGAAATCAAAACATTGCTTTAGGCCAAAATGCTTTACGTGAAAATACAACAGGAAACGATAACGTTGCTTTAGGAGCAATGGCTTTAAATACAAATACAGAAGGAAATAATAACATTGCTTTAGGCTATCGTGCTTTACGTTATAATTCAATAGGAAACAATAACGTTGCTTTAGGTTTACAATCACTATATGCAAATACAACAGGAGGAGGTAATACCTCTTTAGGAATTAATTCTTTAGGTTCAAATACTTTAGGATCCTACAACTCAGCCTTAGGATACTCCACCCAAACAGGTGATTTTTCCGGTTCAGTTATACTTGGAGCTTTAGCTACAGCAACAGATAATGGACAGTTTGCTTTAGGCTCTCAAGATTACCCAATTGGACCAATTGCAACCGAATCAAGTGCAAGTTCAACTCATACTTTAGCAATCAATTTAAACGGAAATACATATCGATTATTAATGATTCAATAAAATTTTATGGTAAAAAAGGTTTTTTTCAATGCCTCTCTCCCAAGAGCAGGCTCAACGTTATTGCAAAATGTATTAATGCAAAACCCCGAAATATATTCTACTCCAACATCTGGTGTTGTAGAATTTTTATTAACGGCACGTTCAATTTATTCAACAGGTGATGCTTTCAAAGCACAAGATCCAAAAGAAATGGAAAAAGCATTCCATGGTTTCTGTAAAGCAGGACTATATGGATACTTTGATGCAATCACAGATCGCCCTTACGTTATAGACAAAAGTAGAGCATGGACAGGTAATTTCCGTTTTGCAAACTTCATTGAACCTGGAGCAAAAGCCATAGTAATGGTTCGAGATTTGAGGGGAGTATTTGCCTCAATGGAAAAAAATTACAGAAAAAATCCACACAAAGACCCACAAATTGTAAACGGTGCTCAACTTAAAAACATGACTACAGACACTCGTCTACAACATTTCTCCGTTGCACCTCCAATTGGACCCGCTTTAGAGTGGTTAAAAGATTCAATCCAACAAGGATACGATTCACATTTTCTATTTATTCGATTCGAGGACTTTACAACCAACCCAGAGGCAGAAATGCAACGGATATACAATTATCTTGAAATTCCATATTTCAAACATGACTTTGAAAACGTAGAACAATTAACTCACGAAAACGATGTTATACATGGAATATTTGGAGACCACGAAATACAACCAACAATCAAACCAGTAGCACAAGACTATACTAGCATTTTAGGTTTCCAAAATTGTGACTTAATCAAACAAAGTTACAAATGGTATTTCGAAAAATTTAATTACGTGTAATTAAATATAGGTTATTAAAATAAGTTTTACAAATAATAAAATAATGGAATTTTTAAATTCACACCCAATTAAAAAATCTGATTTAGGTTTTCATGGTAACCTATTTGGAGGTAAACTTCTAGCATGGATAGATGCTTCAGCCGCAGGATACGCAATGCAATTATGTGATACACCAAGAATGGTAACTGTATCAATTGATAAATGTAATTTTGAAAAACCCGCACGTGAAGGTCAATTAATAAAAATTTATGGTTACCCTCAATCAATTGGAACTAGTTCAATCAATTTATACATGGAGGCTAGAGCTCACAATGTTTACACTGGTAACCAAGTTATAGTTTTAAAGACCCACATTAAATTTGTTCAGATTGATGAAGGAGGCCATCCTATCCCACTAGGTGAAAAAGCAAAAAACAGAGTAAAAAACCTTTTAATTAAAAAAGAAAAAGAAGAACTTGGAAAGTAGGTTTTTCTTTTGTATATTAAAGTATAAAAATAAAAGTTATGACTACAAGAAAAAAAGTTAAAAGTAAATTATTATCGCTTTTACGTGATTTAGGTTTTGCTAAAAAATCTTACAGACACAGAAGAGGTATCCGAGTATCTAGATCAGTTCAACCTGATGGAACTGTTACTGAATACAAATCTCCACTAAGGGAAATCCCAGAAAACAAACAAGATTTAGAGGCGGCAATTCATATATTTCACGAAATTAAAAAATCACCGATTAAATGAAGAAAGTAGTTTGTATAAATGATAAAAGACTACCTGAAGGTTCAAATTTAACTGAAGGAAAAGAATATGAAGTTGAAGATGAATTTTTAAATAACTTTGATCAACGAGTTTACATTATAGCAGGTATAAACAACTATGGTATGACCAAAATGGGATTACGGTGGTATGGATATAACGCAGACAGGTTTGCAAGTGCTGATGGTGTATACGAAGAAGCAACAGAATCTAATTATGCATTAAATTAATATGAAAAAAGTAAAAATATCACACGAAGTACCATTTTGTCTACTTGACTCAAGTAGAGAATTTAACGATTATGATTATTGTTTACCTCATTTAATGGACGAAAACGAAGAATACCGCAATTTCTTCTACAAGTCAAAGGAAATGGGCCGATATATTGTAATGGACAATTCACTCCATGAACTTGGAGAAGCATACAACACAGAACGTTTACTGTATTGGGTAAATGAAATTAAACCAAATGAATTTATAGTCCCAGACGTATGGGAAAACCATACAGCTTCAGTTGTAAATGCAAAACAATGGTCTAAAATTAAATTATCTAAAGAAGTACTAAAGGTAGCTGTAGTTCAAGCAAAGGATTTACATGAAGCAACACTTTGTACTCTATCATATAAAGATTTAGGATACAAGAAAATAGCATATTCATACGGTGCTTCATATTACAATGACTTGTGTCCACACCCAAACAAGGATTTGGGTAAAGCAATTGGTAGATTTATAGCTATATCTACTTTATATAAAAATAAAACACTAACAGATTTTGATCGCGTACACTTACTTGGAACTGCTTCTCCTATTGAATTTGGAATGTATAGCAACTTTAAATTCATTGAATCAATTGATACTTCAAATCCCATTATGGCTGCAATTAGCGAAATGTCATATACAAAAATGGGACTTAATTCCAAACCAATAGCTAATATGAACAAATACCAAGATATAAGTATTGATTTTATCAATGAAGATCTTGTAGAATGGAATGTTGAAATGTTTAAAACAATAAATAATTTATAATATGGAATACTTAAGTTTATATGATTACCTAGGAAAACCAGCAGGTAAAGAACTAGGGGGACAAGTTGCACAAGCAGCTTACCAAGGTGGTATTAAACCACAAGAAAGAGAAATATCAAATCCAAAATATACAGGTGCTGTACATTTGTACCCTAAGGATTTCCTTGAATTTTACTTTAGAGAACCAACAGAAGATGTTTTGCCTAAAGGACATGATTGGATGGGGAATCTTGATGACGATGATTTACCTTTTTAAACATGGATTCAAAAACATTTGAAGAATACCGTGAAGTTTGGAAATCAGAATGGTATAATCATTGGAGGCTCTTAGATATTGACTTTGAAGTTTATATGATAATGGGAGGAATGACCAAAGAAGAATACGATAAATTAAATAATGAATAATATGAGTTGGATTGATGTTAGAGTAGATTTAGATGACATCTATTATGAAATGGGTGATTTTGATAAAGAAAAAATGGCTAAATGGTTATATGAAGATGGTATTTTAGACAAACACCCAAACCCAGACATCCGATTACTTATTAAAGATAATGAAGAATCATTTGGTGAAGAACAATTACGAAATAATCTAACTAAACTTTGGAATGGTTACTATCAACTACCAAATGAAGATATTGAAATTATAAAAAAAATAGCAAATAAAATATAATATGGAAAAAAACAAAAAACATGTAGTGATTTCACTGAGTGGAGGAATGGATAGCAGCACTTTATTGCTTCGTTGTTTAAAAGAATACGATACTTGTACTGCCATTTCATTTGATTATGGACAAAAGCATCGAGTTGAGCTTGAACGAGCCGAATCGTTGGTAGATTATATCAATGGAAACCCAAACAAACCAATTAAATCTTGTTTCCCTATCACTTACCGCGTCATCAAATTAGACGGATTAACAGACTTACTCAACTCAGCTCTAGTAACAGGTGGAGATGAAGTACCTGAAGGACATTACGCTGAAGAAAATATGAAAGCAACAGTTGTTCCAAACAGAAACAAAATATTTGCCTCTATTGTACAAGCAGTTGCCCTTTCAATTTCAGATAAAACAGGTGAAGGATGTGATATTGCCCTTGGCATTCACAGTGGTGATCATGCTGTTTATCCTGATACAACCGAAGAATTTAGACAAGCAGATTTACATGCTTTCCGTATAGGGAACTGGAATTCGGATAGTGTTGGTTTCTTTGCTCCGTATATGGAAGGAGATAAATTTACCATTTTACAAGATGGAGAAGTGTTGTGTGAAGAATTAGAGTTAGATTTTAACGAAGTATATTCACGTACAAATACATCATATAAACCAATTTTTATCCCATATGAAACTCATGCTTTTAAAGGAGGTAAATGGTACTCCGACTATAAATCAGCATCGTCAGTTGAGCGAGTAGAGGCGTTTATTAAATTAGGTCGTAAAGATCCTGTTGGGTATGCTGATGAAACAGGTCCGGTAACTTGGGAACACGTAGTAAATGAAGTAACAAAAGTATTAGAAACACACAATGGCTAATTGGGATAAATTGAATGAAGAATTAGATTCTGCTCTAAATTCAATGACTCAAGAAGATTGGTTAAAATGGAAAAATAAAAATAAAATGGGAATATATAGAAAAAAACCAGTAGAGATTGAAGCAATTCAATGGGTATCTGATAACATTGAACAAGTTTATGAAATGTTAGGTGATACTCTAATAATAAATACAGATGAAGATGAGGTAAAACATTTTATTAACACATTAGAAGGTAAAATGGAATTGTCTTGGAACGATTATATTATCAGAGGTGTTAAAGGAGAATTTTATCCGTGTAAACCTGACATTTTTGAATTAACTTATGAAATGGTAGAAAAAACAAATGAAAATGGCAAAATTTAAATCAACAAAAATATTTGATGGATTCAGTACAGTATTCCGTCAATGGAAAGCAAATGAAACTCATTGTTCGTTTTTACACGGCTATGGTGTTTCATTTAAAATCATATTCGAAGGTGAACTAGATGAAAAAAACTGGGTATGGGATTTTGGCGGTATGAAACGTGCTAAAAATACTATTGATGGAATGAATCCTAAAATGTGGATGGATCATATGTTTGATCACACTACAATTATAGCTGAAGATGATCCACACCTTAACTTCTTTGAAGGTATGCATGTAAAAGGAATAATTCAATTAAGAATTATACCAGCTACCGGAGCAGAACAATTTGCAAAATACATTTACGACAAAGTAAATGCATTTGTACTAGAAGAAACAAATAACAGAGTACGTGTTACTCAAGTAGAATTTAGCGAACACAATAAAAACTCAGCAATTTATGGGGAGTAAAAAGTCTAAACAACTTAAACCTGTTCCTCCAATTACAATAGGACCATTTAGTCCTAGAGTAGCAAGAATACTTTTAGAAGCAGATAAAGAATACCGAAAAAAAAACCCAAAATGGAAAACATTTATTACACAACAACCACCACATTTGGTGATATCAAATTTCAATATGTATTAACAAAATGAAAAAAATACTTTACTTTAGCGCAACGTGGTGTCAACCATGTAAAAACTTCAAACCAATCATGGAACAAGTAAGCCGTGAATTGCCTGTACAATTTGTTGATGTAGATGCGAGTCCTCAATTAGTTGCTGAATACGGTGTAAGAAATGTACCTACAATTGTAATATTAAATAATGGGCAAGTTGCAAGCAAACAAGCCGGAGTTTTAACAGAATCACAGATAAAAAATTTATGGAATCAAAATTAGGAAGAATAGAAGACTATAACAAAGTATTACCAATAATAGAATTGTACCGTTGTGTTCAAAGTGAGGGATCTCGCTTTGGACGCCCTACAATTGCAGTACGTACAACAGGATGTACTCATAGATGTTGGTTTGGAGAAGGTGGATGGTGTGATTCATGGTATACCTCAATCCACCCAGAAAAAGGTACATTTACATTTCAAGATATCATTGATATTTATGATGCAAACCCTCATATTAAAGAAATGATGCTAACAGGTGGTTCACCTACAATGCATCCAAAGTTAGTAAATGAGTTGACGCATTTTGCACATGAGAGAGGTATTTTTATTACTATTGAAACTGAAGGATCCCATTTTCTTGAAACGGACTATCGAATTGATCTTATTTCTCTTAGTCCTAAATTCGACAATAGTGTCCCTAACATTGGCGTTGCTACTCCTAACGGGAGTATTGTAGACCAAAAAATGGTTGACCAACACAATAAATTTAGACTTAATAAACAAACAATGGGAGAAATGATGATGTATCATTCAGACTACCATTTTAAACCAGTTTGGGACGGTACTGAAAAAAACCTCCAAGAAATTGAAGATTTGCGTATAGAATTACTTATACCAAAAGATAAAACATATATCATGCCTGCAGGTGATACTAGAGAGGAATTAATTAAAATGTATCCACTTGTATTTGATATGTGTGCTGAAAAAGGATATAACATGACTGGTAGAGATCATATCATTGCCTTTGATACTAAACGAGGTGTTTAAAAACCCTTGTTTCCCCTAAAAATTATTCGTACATTTATACAAAATAACAAGTTATATGACAGAAAACAAACGTAGAAAAAACCACACCGATTTAGAGTGTGTTAAAACAGGTTTCGCGAATGGAGTTGCTCCTGGATTCCCCCTTACCGAAGAACAAAAATGGGCCATGGTTGATAAAGCAGAAGTTGCTTATGGACAATTTTTAACAGCATTAGGTGTTGATTGGGAAAATGATCCAAATTCATCTGAAACACCACGACGTGTAGCTAAGGCATACGTGTTCGATTTATTCGCTGGTAGATATAATGCAATGTCTGATATTACTTCATTCCCATCAGACGGATATAATGGTATAGTAATTGAACGGAATATCCCGTTAACTTCAATGTGTTCACATCACCACCAAACAATTGGGGGAGTTGTTCATATTGGTTATGTTGTTGGAGATGAAGGTAGAGTAATTGGTTTATCCAAATTGAACCGTATTGTAGAATACTTCGGTCGTAGAGGAGCAATCCAAGAACAATTAACTTCAGCAATCCACCAAGCAGTTGATAAAATATGTGAATTAAATAGAGGTGTAATCGTTACTACAGTAGCAACACATAATTGTGTATCTTGTAGAGGTGTTAAACATCAAGGTGCTTCTATGGTTACAACCAAAGCATCAGGTGTGTTTATGGAAAATGGAAACGAAGCACGTAAAGAATTCTTTGATTCATTAAAAATAAATAACGGTGGACATCAAATCTAAAGACGAAGTATTAAAACTATTGGATGCTGAGTTAGAAGGTAATCTTCACATTTTGATTGATCCTAAGAAAAAAGATAGTTTTTCTCAAGCAAGAATCAATGTTTGGAAAGATACCGTAAAAGAAAGAATATATTATTATTTAACAGAAAAATAAATGACAAAATCACAATTATTATACAGAGCTTTAGAAACCAAGTATGAAGCTCAAATCGCAGAAGCACAAGCAACACTAGCAATTTACTTTGAAAGTTCAGTTGGAATCGGGGAACACCCACAACATTTAGAAGAAATGGATAAGTTTGTAACTCAACTAACAGATGCTCAAGATAAACTTGAAACTTTACTTACACTCTATTCAAACATCTCAAACGAATTTAACCCATTTTAAAAATTAAATTATGAAATTACTAAAAGGTTTTAAAAACCAAATAACAAAACATCTAGCAAAAAAAGCAATCGACAACGTAAAAGAAAATTATGTTCCTTTTGTATCTGAAGTAGAAGAATTCAATGCAGTAATGGGGAAACCAAATAATTATACACCGGTCATTCCCGATGAGAAGGAATGGATGTTTGTCTATAATTTTATTTTGGAAGAACTTGAAGAATACAAACACGCTTGCGAAACAGGGAATATTGTTGAAGTTCTTGATGCTCTGTGTGACATTACCTATGTCTCGCTTGGCAATGGTGCTATGCTACATGGTCTTAAGGATAAAGTATGGCCAGCGTATCAAGAAGTACAAGCATCTAATCTTAGCAAGGCTTGCTCAAGTGAGGAAGATGCACAAGAAACAGTACGAGTTCGTTCCGAAGAGCAAGGTGAGGCGTGTCACTATGAAAAGATTGGCGGATATTATATCGTCTATAGAACACGTGATAGAAAAGTAATGAAAAACATTAAATACTTTAGACCCGATTTAACACAGTTTTTTAACTAAAATAAATAAAAGTTTTGTACCAATCAGTTTTTTACAATCGCCTCCCCGGTGAAGACCAATACCATTATTATCTACGTGATGATAAAAAAGGAATCCACCAATTCCAATATTGGCCTACTTTATACAAATTAGATGAATATGGAGAACACGAAACACTATTTGGTGATAAGTGTTCTCCCATCAATGGAAGATATGACAGAAACGACCCAACTATACTTGAAAAAGATATTGACCGTGAACTAGTCTTACTTCGAGATTTATATTCAGAAACTGATGAAATGCCTTCATATCACAATACAGTTTATCTGGATATTGAGATTGAAATTCTAGGTGCACTTACCCCACAAACAATTAGAGAGGCAAATGCTGAAATAACAGCAATTGCTTTAATTGATACCTCAACCAAGGAGAAAATATGTTTTATTTTAGATAAACAAAGTAAAATAGAGGAAATCGATTCAGATGGTAAGAAGGTTATACCTTGTAAAGACGAAAATACACTATTACGTAAGTTTTTAAATAAATGGGAAGAAATGGATCCTACAATTGTAGTAGGATACAATAGTGATTTCTTTGATATCCCGTATTTATATTACAGAATTAAAAAACGTCTAGGAGATGATGTATATCGTTTATCTCCAATAAAAAAGATTACAGAAACATTATCTCAACCAAATTCCCCAATTAAAATTGGTTTAGTTAGTAGTTTAGATTATATGTTGTTGCTTCGTAAGTATATTATGAAGGAAGAATCCTCGTACAAATTAGGTGATATTGGAACCAAGTACGCTAAGATGGGGAAAATAGAATACAATGGTAATTTAGATACGTTATTTAGAGAAGATCCAAATAAATTTATAGACTATAACATTCGAGATGTTGAAATTATAGAGGCACTAGAGGAAAAACAGAAATTTATTGAGTTAACTATTTTGATTTCCCACCTATGCCATACACCTTACGAAGCAATTTACTACAATACTACATTGAACGAAGGTGCTATTTTAACTTATTTAAAACGTAAAGGTATAATTGCTCCAAATAAACCAACCACAACCAACCCTACAATTAGAGAGTTGGAAATTGGAGATCACGTTATACATCAACGAGGTACCCCAACTATTGAAGGTGTTGTATACAACATAGACAAAGATCAAATTATAGTTAAAACAGCAGCTGGGAAATTCATTAATCGTTTTCCAAAATCAATCCGTAAAAAAGATTCATATGCTGGAGGATATTTACTTGACCCTATACCTGGCTTATATTCAGATGTGAGTGACCTTGACTTTACCTCACTATATCCTTCGATTATTAAATCATTAAATTTGGGTGTGGAAACATTGGTTGGTAGAATCGTTACAAAAAACAATTACGAACAGTACAATTCACTTGAGCAACTAAAACAACGTGATCCCGAAGAAAAAATCCATATTCAAAAATTAAATAAACATTCATACAAGTTAAAGGATGCTACTATAGCTATTGGTGCTTTAATTAGACTAATCGAAGACAATGAATGGACAATCTCAGCTAGTGGAGCATTTTTTAGAACCGATATTAAAAGCATAGCATGTGAAGTACTAGAGGATTGGTTTGATAAACGAGAACACTATAGAGCACTTAAGAAAACTGCAGGTAAACAAGAAGATTGGGCAAATTATAAATTATATGACTTGTACCAAATGGCATTTAAAATCTTACAAAATGCACTATATGGTACCTACGCAATCAACTCTTGGCGTTTTACAGATGGATTTAAAATATGTTCTGCTGCTATTACAAACAGCGGACAGAGATTGGTTAAAGCTAGTATTGATGGTATAAATGATATGATAGACGAATATTTGGAAATGGATATAGAAGAACTTAAAAAAGTTTTTGATCTTTAACCGGTACTTGTTATCTTTGACCATAGTTGGTAATATTTATTATAAAATATAAAATGGAT
>Ga0247723_1002090_pt1 | contig 10967 bp, 31 predicted proteins | sample MSEWelMarce5H_FC_FD_189079 | JGI IMG/M metagenome (GOLD analysis project Ga0247723, IMG submission 189079) | Subsurface sediment microbial communities from gas well in West Virginia, United States - MSEEL Well Study Marcellus 5H_FC | ecosystem: Environmental > Terrestrial > Deep subsurface >...
TGTATTGCTTTGTTGTATAGTTGTATTCTGTTGCTTCTAATACTTCAAGTGCCCTTGCATAAATAACATACGGATTTGATACCGCCATGTATTTTCCTATTGCTTCTAGGTCTAATGAGAAATCAGACAAGAGTCTGCCAATAGATAGCGCAACCTTTTCTTCCTTGCTGATACCAAGTCTTTGACCACGCATTATTCTCATCCTTTCATTATATCAAAAAAGAAGGTGGGGAGCAACCCACCACAGTTCGCCCCCCACCGTTTGTTACTTAGCGAGAAGAGACCCTTTTCTTCCGCTTAGGTGCGCCAAGGGACGTATTATCTACGAATTTTCCACCCTTACGCAAAACTACTCTTTTACTCAAACCATAGCGTGTATCCCATGTCTCAATATATGAGAATGTTTTAGGTTGAGCTTTCTTCTTTGTTGCCATTAGATCTCCTTAGATAGTTGTTAACGTTGGCATGTATGCCTGGATAAAATTGTCCCATGTTACTGGTTGTATATCTGTAACTGTTTTGTTAACAAAATCAATTACAATTGTTTGTTCCCCTAGGTCTTGATTAATATCATTAATGGCATAAATACCAAACCCTGTTTCATCAAGGATATTGTGCTGCATGAGATAACTAATCATCATACGTGTTGCATATGAAGAGTCATTCCACCTAGGAGCGGCATGCTTTAGTGCACATGCAATGTCAGTCTGCCAGTCATCTTGTCCCCAGTGACTATATAGGACCACATATGCATATGGCTCACCTACTGCTGGTTCTGAGTCTTTGAATACAAAGTTAATTCTTGCTCCCATGTTATTCCTCAATTTCTAAAGCGGTAACGGATAACTCACTAAAGACTTCATCAAGCACATCACTATCATCTGTATCTAAAACAAAAGTCATAGTGGTATTGGTTGGGTCATGAGTTACTTCTACTGTGTATTTTGTCATGGTATTTCCTTTCGTAGTGGTTTATTTAATGATAACATTTTGTAGGTCAGATGTCAAATCATCATCATCTTCATCGTCCTCAAACATAAGATCAATCATTATCTCATTATTCAAGAGCCAGTCTTGGATGTCCTCATAGTTTTGCTCTGCCCCATATTCCAGGGAAAATCCATAGCCTTTCGTAACAGCCTCAGTAAGCATTTGCCAAACCTCATCTTCTGATTTGGTGAACTTGTATTGCTCATCTTTCATAAGACCTTTAATTGTGCTCCAGGTCCATAGCCAAACCATAGATAGTCCAAGATCTGTTGTATCTAGAATATTTAAACATTCATTTAGTTTGTCTTTATCCCCTGGCTTCATGACGGGCTCCAATCGCAAATGCTAGTTCATATGTTAATTGATATACGGTTGCCAGAGCGTCAAGGTAGCCATTATGATAGTCATCTGATTCATCATATTCATCATCTGCCAATGGGTCTCCATTTTGAGCAGCAAGCATATTTTTCTCTGCTTCATACATGAGGTTCTTTAGTTCCCCATGTAGGATATCTGTACCTGATTCGCCCATGTCTACTAGTTTTTGTAGGCGGGGGGATAGTGTCATGTTATTCATTGATTACCTCAATTAGATGTTTGACTGCATAGATTTGTCCCTCAATATCTACCACATGGATAGAGGCAGGGTTTTCTTCAAGGTCTTGTTCAAGACTGATTAGGTGTAGGTTTAGGTATTGCTTAAAGGTTTCTAGGTCCATATATTAATTATAAGGGTTGGTGTTGATTTTGACAAGCCCTGGCTTTGTGTCCTTGGTCACACTCTTTACCACTGGTTCGTAGGCTGGAGATGTACCAATATTAATAACAAAGCCATTTCCACAAATACAGTCAGGGTCTAGTCTATGCTTAGCTTTGGCGGTAACTTCAATTAAAGCATCACAGTTAGTACATAAGTAATCATATCTAGTCCACATTGTCAAAGTACCCTTCTGCCCATAGTCCTTGTAGGAAATCATGGGCGGTAACTAAATAATTATGAATAGCAGGATTCTCATCAGCATTGATTAACAGATCAGCCTGATAAACCCCATAGGTCATATCAGCTAAATCTCTTTGTGTATAACCTAGCATCACTCATCCCACCAATACTTTGTAATTGTTTCCATAGTTTTATGTAGATAGCAGTCACAGTCTCCGCTATTCATATTTTCTATTAAATCAAAATGTGAGAAGTTATCCTCATATATCTCATTAACTAATTCATCAATGGTTCTCATGCCTCTACCTTTCCTTTAGTTTCTAAGTCTACCAAAGGGTACTGACATTTTGGACACACATAATCTTCTTGTTCTTCATTGTAATTAACTGATGGGTCATCTAGTTCCATATATTCACATCTATAGCACATCCAGTTATACTCAACACCTTCTATGAGATTGCCATTAACGTACTCGTCCTCACCACCCCAGCCTGTTTCTTCCTCATACTTATTTGTAAATAAAATAGTTGGGTATTGTTCTGATAGTTTAATTAGTACCTGATGTGGCACACCCCATGGAGTATCAAAACGGTAGACAAGAACATGATTTTCACCATTAGCCTCATCAGCAACTAATTCTGTATTAGGGTATTTATCCCCATCTGATACAGCAACATCCCACTTACTTCCCCAGTTAGTATTATTCCATGTGAACCAATCTAGTTTAGTATCAGTTACGTTGGACTGTTTGGCATACTCAACCATGTCTGTTGGCTTGACAATGTTCCAAAAAGCAAAAACGGGATTGGAATAAGAAACATCCATTCTCTTCATACTCTGAGTATCTAAGTCCCAATTCTCATGTGATACAGTAAAAGGCTTATTAATCTGTTCTTTAAGTTGACTAACTAGGTTAGGATTACCTTCTATGGTTAATGTATTATGTACCCAGTTTGGCATGGTGGCTACTTTCTATTAGGTGAATATATTAATTATATCCTAAATATGGGAAAATAACAACTCTTCCTTAATAGAGTTTGGGGAAAAATATCATATCTCCTTAATAAGGTTTTTATGTTAGATTATTTAATTTAAAAAACCCGAGCCAAACTTTTGCGATCCGTACGAGACTTGAACTCGTGACCTCTACCGTGACAGGGTAGCGCTCTAACCAACTGAGCTAACGGACCATCGGAGCAGTTTTATTTCATGCTCAGGAAATTTTATTATGCTAGTTGCATAACATTCTGCACAACTTTTAGCAGACGATTTTTTTCTGCATTGATAGCAGGGTCAAATCCGCTAGCACTTGCAAGAATAGATTCGTTATTGCCACCACGTGCTGAACGGTACCAGTCTAAACGCTCTGTAAGTGCATTGAAAGCACCCCACGCATTACCAGCAATCATACCATTAAACTCGCCTGTATAGATGTCATTGATAACATCTATTTTATTTTCCCATTTCTTGATTGCACCCTTAGCATCTTTTTCTGGCTTAGGATAAGCAGCAAGAATAATGTCATTGAATTGCTTAGCATTGACTTCTTTTGAAATCATAGCATTAGCCATAAGGTCAAATGAATCCATGTATTTGTGTGCAAGACCTAAAGTCTCACGTGCAACTTGAATCTTACCTTGTGCTGTCTGTGTGTGACGAATCTTGAAAGATTGCTTGACACCATTTTTCTTTTTGATGCTACCCAATGCAAGATTGAGAGTATTAGCGCACACAACACGAACAGGTGTGATGCTTGCTTGAATTGCGATTGAGCCATCATGAGATGTGTTTATAAGCAGATAAGTTTTTACAACATCTGCAACACCATTAGGGTCTAGAACAGTTTCACGCTCTAATGCTAATGCGCCAAATACAACACGTCCACCCTTGATTGAGCCAGCGGTCTCCCAACGTCCACCGCCATCTAGAATGTTATCACCAAATGAAAATAAATCTTCATTCTGCATAACATGATAACGCTCACCAACAACACCTAAAATGTCTGTCTGTGAATTGTCTGTAGGATTAGTACGCAAAACGTATTGATAGTTTTTATCGCTTGTTAAATGTGATGGGGTTTCCAAATCTTCAAGACGAACATTCCAATTGGAAAGGTTAGCAAGGTCTAACATTTCTGCGGTGGTTTTTTCTTCTGTGAATACGGTACCCAATCCATGCCAAGCAGGTTCACGAAATGATGCGAATGAAACCTTACCATTTTGTGATTCTAGTTCATGTGCCATGAGTTTTCTCCTTTTTGTTGTTGATAAGATAACTATACATGATAGGGCTGACAAATGCAAATCAGGATACTTAATCATGGGGCAAAATGGACATTTTCTTAAGCTGCCTTAAAGTGATATTAATCACATGGGCCCCGAGATTTTTGCGGGAATTTAAGAGGCAGTTTTAAATCATGCCCAGGATTTATTAGTAGACCCCCTACTAAATATCTATTCTGTCAACGGTTGCTGATAGATACTCAACACCTTCAGGATAAGACACTGAATCAAAATCAATGTCATGAATTAAGTTCTGTGCACTCTCTTCATCACGTGCATTCACTGTAACTGAATATTGAACTGTAACTTCTAATTCAAATTCTTTTGATAAATCAAATCCGCATATGCTTGCAATGTCTTCTGCCTGCGACTGTGAGATCTCTGAATCATTTAATTGGTCCAAGGTCCACTCTTGCATTGCTTCTACAATACCATTTTTATCTGCAGCCTCTCCATATGAGCGCTGAGTTACTTTCTGAATGTGCGCTTCCAATTGCTGAATTCGCTCATCCTTTAGTGCAATTTGTTTTGTGAAAAACTCTTGTGTTGCGTTTACTATTGTTTGCTCCATGGGGGCCCTCTTTCTGTTAGTTGATTAATTTAAGTATAGTGGGGGGCACTGACCTTTGTCAAATACCCCCTAACTAATTATTTACTTAGATGTCTTGACCATAGCTAAGCGTTGCTGACCATTAGCCAAGCGAAGTGAAACCCTAGTTAGTTTGTTAGACATTGGGGAGAACTTTACGATTCTACCTGTAACGCCTGTCTTGCTTGTTGTGAATAGGTCTCCGATTTGGTATGTGTATCCGTGTAGTGTCATTTCTTTTCCTTTGTTTGTGGTGGTATTAAATTGTGTGAGCAGTTTAAGCAGACTTACTCAGGTCTGAGTTACTAACTAACTGGCTTGTTAGAGATAACGAGCAACCGCATTGTATGTTGAAGTATTAACTACTTCCTCATCTGTCATCTTGAGGATACGAATAGCGTTAGACATTTCCTCTTTTTGTTCATTGTATGTGTGCTTATGGATTTGCTCAAAATCACGCTGAGGCTCTACTGGTAAGTCTGATGGTGAAAGACCTGTTATGTCAAAATCAACATTAAGTGTTCCGTTCCATGAGCGATAGTTTGTTCTGATGTTTTGTGCCTTAGAAAACTTATCCATAGCAAACTTTCCTAAGTCTTTGTTCCACTTCTCATAAGCCTTTTGGAACTTTGCTTCGTTGGTTTCTTGATTAGCATAATTCTTTTCTAATTCTGCTAACTTTGTTTCTAGTGCTTTGATAACTCTAGCCGTAGGTATCTTTACGCTAATTGCTTTTCCTCTTGCCATGTATTTCTGTCCTTTGTTTGATGGTGGATTTTAGGGGGTTGTGTTGAGCAGTTTTACATCATGCTCAGGATACTAGCCTAGTGGCTAATTAGTTTGCTTTCCATGTTGTCCAGCGTGGTGAGCCATTAACATCTAACTTAACACGAACGGTGTTCTTGTCTGTTGGCTTGATTTCTGTGATGATACCTGTGACCTTTGACTTTTGTGAAGTGAAAGTGTCGCCCACCTTGTATGTTGCTACTGATACTGTCATTTGTTTCTCCTTTGTTGTTTTTGTTGATGTATTAAGTGTAACATTTCCTACTGACATTTTCAACATTTATCTGAGATTTCTCACATTTTGAGACGCTCAGGGTATGTGATTTATGTCACCTTTTATGCCCCATGCCTGCACTCATGAGGATTAAGAATAATAGGGTAATTATGAATAGTTCCATTTGCCCTCATTTCTTTGTTGCTGAAAATACTATGTCGCTCTTTGAGTATACACACAATCCGCAAGAAACGCAAGCGCTTCCACTTTGTGAGATTAGGGGTATAGCCTTTAGATTCTCAGGACACTTTGCGCCAGGTCTGTTAGTTAAAGCTTTCATGTCTTCTTGACCTATTGCAAAATTTTTGGCAAGGTATGCTAAACGAATACCCTCATTAGTTTTAAGTTCAATCCCAATTGCTTTATTCTCACTATCTGTTGAATAGTATAAGGATAGATTAGGAATGTCTTTTAGTATTATTGCGGCAGATCTAACTCTAGTGTATACCCAGAATTGAATATCTGTATTATTAAGGATGACAGTCTTCCAGGCGAGTGCGTACTCATCATTAAAGAAGTCACCGTCCCAGTGAATGCGAAATAACATCTTAGCATTGCGCTTAACACAATCATTTCTGAAATCATTTATCATTTGTGTTAGCAGTGCTTCCATTGTGTCTTGGTCTGCATTGCGTAGTAGTTCCCAGTTATGTAATAGGTTTTTCTTTACTCCAGGAAATAGTTTTTCTAACTTGCCAGCATAGCAGACACTTTCGCAAACGCTAGTAGCACCAGGGCAAGAGTAGTCCCTGCCAGCAGGTAAGCCAAAAGTATTAGCAATCGTGGCTGTTTTTCCATTTGGGGATACCGCATTGGCAACCTTTCTGTCTTTAGATCTTAGTAATTGGGTCATGTAATAATAATACCAATTTAGGGCAAAAATGTCAACTATCTTAATTGTGTCCCAAATGTCCGAATTTCCTCGGGCGGGATTAGTCTAAATAAACATACCAATCAACGACTTCATTAAAAGCAAACTGTACAACTTCCTTTTCACCAAAGTCATTTACAATTTGAATGTCGTAGTTATCTCCTGTTGAATCACTCTCAATAAACAATACTTCTACGATCTCATCGTTATAAGAAATGAAATCACCAATCTCTAGTGAGTCAACGGTAAGCACGTCAGCTTTAATTAGTTCCACATTCATTATTGTAGCAGTCATTTATTCATCACTTTCTGGAAGCCAAAACTCTAAGTGGTGTTGCTCAATAATTGCATTTGCTGGTGCGTGACTCATTCCTTTATAGAATACGCCTTCAGGCATAGCAATAAATCTGTTATAGTCTTCATCATAGTATGCATCAATAGCATCTATGCAAGGCTGCACCATAGAAAGCGGTACTGGTGGATAGTGATTACCTTGTAAGTGATAACCAATTGCTTGTTCAAGGCTTATGTCAATGTTTTCTGCTAAGTCAATTGCTGTATTACTTCCCATTACTTAACACTCACCTCTCCATCACGAAAGAAAATCTTAGTAAACATTTTGCCATTAGGGTCTGACAAATTATAGGTTGCGTATTCATTAGCATCGCCATGGTCTACGCATTTATTCCAAGCATCTACTATTTCAAGCATGTCTGCAGTTCTTACGGTATGCATAAGTTTTCCATCATAGGAAATTGTAAGTGAGTAATTGTATTCCATTATTCTGTCCAATCTAAGGTAAGTTCTGAGTCTAACATGTCTATGTAGTTTTTGTCCATTCCGCAATCAAAGCAACGAAAGCCATCTAAGGCTTCATTTTCGTTACAATCAACACAGGTATTATCGTTCATTAGTTATAACCTTTCTTTCTAATAATACAACCCTATCAGGTTAGACTGACAAAATCAAATCAAAACCCCCAATCTGGAGAATCTGGGATGTGATCTTAATTACACTTAATGGCCTGTGGATAACTTTTCCCGAGCTTTTTTATTTGAAGGTGTCAAGCAGTTTTAAAACTTGCTTAGGTTTTTTATTTTTATTTTAGTGTTGCAAGAAATTCTTGACTGTCAATGCAAGCATCATAGAATTTTTGTTCATCAAATCTAGGATTATCAGAAGCAAACCATTCACTAAATTCAAAAATTAAATCATCAAAATCATTTTTGTCAATGTCATTAACAAACTTATTTAGAATTCTTGCAGTTTCTACATAGTCTTTTCGTGTCATCATTATTCGGCCACCTTTAGAATTGCGTAGGACCCATTTTCATTTATGCGTTCAATTTCAGGTTGCAAGAAAGGCACTAGCATTTCTTTTAACATTGACTCAAGCAATACAGTTTGCATTTCATCAGGAAGTGAAAGCAAGCGAATGCCTATTGGATGATTCTCATCAACCTCAGTTACGAATTTTAGAGAGTGTTCAATTTTTACCATTAGATAGAAGCCTTTCCTCTAAGTGTTCCACGAACGCCCAATGCGTCACATGAGATTTTTACAGCAACGCCAACAGGTAGAGTGTTTGGATACTGTGAAATGAATTGAGCAACCGCACCTTTGCTAGGCATAGCGATTTTTTTTGTAGAACCTGAAAAGGTTTCTAGTGTTACAGTGTATGACATAGATGTCATCCTTTCGTTAGTTTGATAAGACTATCCTATCAGAGGGGGCTGACAAATTAGGGTATTTATTCGCTAGGCTCACTGTGATACTGGTCACATTTATTTGCTAGGCTCATTACCTAATCTGTCCTTATTTATTTGTATAAGAGAATACTACACCATAAAGTTCAAAAAGTCAAGACGACACGCCGTATCTTAAATGTGTTTTACATCACAGCTGCCCGAGTTTTTTTATTTACTCTTTTGCAAATAAAACAAAACCCCATGCTAAAGAAATAAAAGAAACCCAAAACAATGCATTACCACTTACAAAAAAAGTTTGATAAAAGTTATTCAATTTATTTCTCCCAACATTTTGGACAAGTAATTACATCATCTATTTCAAAATAAATGCTAGACATTTTATCATTACACAATTTACAATTAAGAGTTATCATTAGTTATTCTCCATTTCTTTAGAAGCGTTAATCGCTTCACGAATCCATGGATACTTAGCCATTTGGATTTCATGGTTAATTTTGTATTGAGCCTGTTGCTCATTTCTGAATTGTTCTAATGTAGTCATTTGAGACCACCTTTCTTTAGGTTATACTTTAACCTTCTATACCTAGAAGTCTAACATAGGGGACTGACAAATTGGGGGGGATAATTCGGACATTCTAGACATTGTGACGTAGAACACATGTGAGGTAGGTCACAAAAATGGCTCGGGCTGGATGTGGCGCATATCACACCAGACACGCCGTGCTAGGACTTGACTTTTGGGGCGGTATATGTTAGGATACTCCTATAACAATTAAATAACAGGGTAAGTAGATGTGATGCAAAACACACAGACACAGGCCTAAATAGAGTTGAAAATGTCAGCCCTATGGTATAGGATACTACTATACAAACTAAAGAAAGGTGTTCACAATGAATACACTAGAAAGAATAAGAAAAGAACAACAAGAACGCTATGCAATACAGCGTGAGAAAGACAAGGCTAAGATTGAGGCTATGTTCTCTCTTGGTTCACAACCTCTCAATAACGATTATCTATTAGGAAAGTTGGAAAACTAATTATGCTAAACGCTATTGTAGATAGAATTAAATTTGAGTTAGAGTGGGCTTTCACAGAAGAGTTAGAAGGTATTCTTCTAGTTATGTGCATGGTTATTATTCCCGCTTCTCTAGTGTTTTTGATTGGTATGTGATTAGATGATAACTCTTTCATGTCGCCTATGCGATACTAAAATGTCAAGCGAAGTCTTTGCAAGCGATGATGTTATCACTTGCCCTAAGTGTTGGGATAACTAAATGAGTGAAGGTTTCTTTACTATTGAATTAGGTCGTTATGGTTTTATGTTTGATACTAATTGGTCCTATGTTGCAATCTCATGGGAGTTGATTATTATTAGTGCGTTAGTATTTGCAGGGTATAAATTTTATAAGAGAAAGAAGATAACTAAATGAAGTCAGCTATGTATGCACACACATGTGAAGCCTGTGGAGACACAGGAATCATTCTATTTGATGAGAAGGAAATAAGAATAGATCCTTGCAGATGCTGAAATAGTAAGGGTGGCACCAGGTATGTGTGCTCACTATATTTTCTGGTTTTTCTATATTTATATGTGTATCGTACATCTGACAAAAATATTCAGATTTTGGTAAAATAAAAATATTTTCAGATTTTATTAAAGTGGGAAATGACCGCTTTGCTCTAATATAAATCCATTTTCTCTATCAAATAATTGATAGTCAAGTTCAACAACATTAAAAGCTCTATGGAATTCATTAAAAACGGACGGTAGATCTAAAGAACCACAAGTGTATAAATCAAACTGTAATAATCCTGGATCACTTTCATCCCATATATGAAAAGCTATATGGCTAGTCTCTATCATAACAATAGCAGTTAAACCTTTATTTCCTGGTTTGTCAACATATGAAGCAAAAGGTCCTTTAATAATCTTCATGTCAATTTTATTAACAAGATCAGTTAAAAATGTAACTGCCTCTTCTTCTGAAGCCATAGGGTTTGTGACTTTGGCATTGACAAGTAAATGCTTGTGAAATATCATGCTCTCTCCTTAAAGTTGAAATTCAATTATAAGTCTATATTTGGTAAATATTTTAATATATGTCATTCCTATGGTATATAATATAAATATGGCCATATTAGATAACTTTGAAAACTGGTTTGAAATAGAAGAACCAGCAAACCTAGCTACAAAAATTTTTTCAGAAACGGTATGTAAAGACTGTCAGTGTGAATCTAACACTATACAGATAACAGACAATATGGGTAGACCTGTTTCCTGGGATCAAACAAAGACAAATTAGTCTTTTACAATAAGTCCTTGTTCAGACATGTGATCATATAGACCAGAAGCTCTAAGCAAAAACATATTTCTCAGTGATCCTGCAGCAATATTAGCAAGCTCTTCTTCGTTAAAGGTTCCTCTTGCTCTTGCAGTTTCTAAATTTGCATTTTCTAAAAAGATTGCCATAATTTCTACTGCTTGTTCTTTGTTCATTTTTTCTCCTAAGTTTATTATTTTTTAT
>Ga0247723_1002091_pt1 | contig 10962 bp, 8 predicted proteins | sample MSEWelMarce5H_FC_FD_189079 | JGI IMG/M metagenome (GOLD analysis project Ga0247723, IMG submission 189079) | Subsurface sediment microbial communities from gas well in West Virginia, United States - MSEEL Well Study Marcellus 5H_FC | ecosystem: Environmental > Terrestrial > Deep subsurface > Rock...
GTGCTAGGCTCATTCTTAAAACAGAATTCCGATGATCACTACAATTTTGAGGAAGAAATTGATTACAAAGTTTCGAGCAGTTCTCTGCAACTAGACTTGAGACTCGGTGGAGGCTTGTGTCCAGGATTGCATAGATTTTGCGGTATGAATGAAGGGGGCAAGACAAGTGCTGCGCTCGCATTCATGAAAAACTTTTTGGCAACCGTTCCAAATTCAAAAGGATTCTACATCAAAGCAGAGGGTCGTTTGTCTAAGGAAATGAGGGAAAGATCAGGTATCAAATTTGTTTTCAAGCCAGAAGAATGGGAAGCTGGAACATGCTTTGTATTTGAAAGTAATATTTATGAGACTGTCGTCGGGGCAATGCGAGAACTCGTTACCAAAAACGAAGAAGACAATCGCTACTATTTCTTGCTTGATTCTGTCGATGGACTAATCACAAAGGGAGACCTAGATAAAGACTTCGAGGACTCAAACAAAGTAGCTGGTGGCGCTGTGATTGCCGCAAACTTCATGAAGCGTCTTTCGATTGCTCTTGCCAAGAGAGGTCATATGGCAGTATTCATTAGTCAAGTTCGCGCTGATATTAAGCTCGATCCATATTCCAAAGCTCCAGTGCGCCAAACAACTGCCACAGGCGGAAACGCTCTGCTGCACTTTGCGAATTTCATTCTTGAGTTCGAGCCGCGATATAAAGGAGATTTAATTCTTAAAAATCCTTCCGATAAGACAATTGATCCTGTTAACAATCCAATTATTGGTCACTTCGCTAAAGTCACAGTGAAAAAATCGCCTAATGAAAAAACCAACCTCACTATTTCTTATCCAATTAAATATGGTCGCACAAATGGCAATTCTGTATGGATTGAAAAAGAAATTGTTGATTTGCTTTTGCTGTGGGAGTTTCTTGGCAAGGGTGGCGCTTGGTATACAGCAACAGAAGAATTTGAAGAACTTCTCGCGGAAAATTCTCTTCCAGCATTTGGCAAAGTGCAAGGACTAGAATCAGTATTTAACAAAATCGAACAAGACCCACAACTCAGCAAATTCCTTGTTGGATATTTCAAGAAAGCAATTTGCAATGAAGTTTAAAACAATCAACGGCTCTGTCGCGGAGCTTAAAAATGCTAAAAGATATTTAATCAAATGGAGGGGCAAGAGTCGCAGCAAGTTTCAGCTCTCAGTAAAAGAATTTCTTTTTCCTTATTGGAAGAATGACATCGTATTCGAAGAGTTCAAACTTGTCGGCACTCGCCTTTCTTTTGATTTCTACAACGCTAACAAAAAAATTGCCATCGAAGTTCAGGGTGGTCAACATACAAAATATGTTGAGTTCTTTCATGGCAATCGTTTTCAATATCTCCAGCAATTAAAAAGAGATGAAAAGAAATTACAATTCTGCGAAGTCAACGGAATCACCCTCGTTGAAATCTACCCAAAGGATAAAATCGACGAAGAGCTTTTTTCATCATTTGGCGTAATTTTGTGATTGACAACAGTAAAAAAAGTCTTATCTTCAACTCAGATGATCTACAACTTAGAACTAGAAAAACAGCTACTAGCAGCATTAATCAAAGAACCAGAAAGCTATTGTGAGATTTCCAATTTCATTAGCCACAAGGATTTCTACAGCGAAGATTCGGGGCTTCATAGTTCAATCTTTACAGTAATCAAACAAGCAATTGACGCTGGCGATCAGATTGATGAAGTTATCGTTGCACAGCGAGTGTCAACACTCGGATTATCTTTCGAAGATAGACTCAATCCTGCTGATTACATTCGCTCGCTTGCCATGCGCAAAGTTCCGCACGGTAATCTAATCAAGACAGCCAAAGAACTCAAGAAGTTTACTATTCGTAGAGAGATATATGAATCTTCTCAAGAGATTGCTCGCAAGATGAAGTCTATTGCTCCAGAGTCGAGCTATAGTCAAATCATTGGGGCGGCAGACGATTCCTACAATTCGCGTATCAATCTTTATGAGATTGGAAACGATACACCAGAAAATATCTATGATGAAATGGAAGCATTGATTGAAGAGCGGGGCAACAATCCTATCACCGAATTCGGCATGATGGGTCCTCATGAAAAAATCAATGAAATCTATGGATCATTGCTAAGACCTGGAAACATCACAGTTATTGTTGCGCGATCTGGCGTAGGAAAAACTCAATGGTGCATGGACTACTCTACAAAAGTTTCCATGAAATATAATGTTCCTGTATTGCACTTTGATAATGGTGAGATGAGCAAAGAAGAACTTATCATGCGTCAATGCGCTGCTATTTCTGGAGTTCAAATGCATCTTCTTGAAACGGGAAACTGGAGAAAAGCTGGAGCAGATGTAGTCGCAAAAGTTCGTGCTACTTGGGCAAAAGTAAAAGACCTAAAGTTTTATTACTACAATGTCGGCGGCATGGATGTAGACTCGATGATCAAAGTTCTCAAGCGATTTTACTATGGCAAAGTTGGTCGTGGCAATCAAATGATCTTCTCATTTGACTATATCAAAACGACTTCTGAATCTGGCGGCGGCAAGAATGAATGGCAAGTAGTTGGCGAAATGGTTGACAAATTCAAGAAGTGCATTCAGAAAGAAATCCTTCATGAAGGTGATCCTATCATTCCCATGATTACTTCTGTGCAATCCAACAGAAGCGGTATTACCAATAACCGTCAATCAGCAAATATCGTTGATGACGAAAGTATCGTATCGTTGTCAGACCGAATCACACAATTCTGCTCTCACATGTTTATTCTTCGTAATAAAACTGCTGATGAAATTGAAACAGAGGGACGTAATTTTGGCACTCATAAAATTATCAATGTCAAAGCTCGACACCTTGGCAAAGATATTGCTGGCGCTGTTGAACCAGTTCGCATTGGAGACAACTTGCGCAAAAACTTTATCAATCTTGAGTTCCATAATTTCTGCATCACCGAAAAAGGAGACCTTCGCGACATTGCTCGCGTAATGGAAGGTGGCGCAGACCTAGAAGACAATGAATCAGATGACATCCCAGACTTCAATTGATCCTATCCACATCAAGCCTACCCTTGAAAAAATAGGGTATCGCTTGATTGATTGCGGAAATCATTGGCGCACAAAAGCTTTATATCGAGGCGGCGACAATGAAACTGCCATTTGTGTTTACAAAAACACTGGAGTATGGACTGACTATGCTCAAGGCAGTCAGAAGTTTCCCTTTGAGAGACTAATCAAATTGACTTTTGGCTCTGACCAACAAGCTATTAAAAACATTTTATCTTCTATCAATAAGTCTGAAGAATACGTATATACTGAAAAACAAACAATCGAAATGGACCAAATCTACCCTGAATCAATGCTGAACAATCTGTTCCCCAATTTCTCTTTTTACAAGAAGAAAGGATTGTCAGATGATACTCTCAACTTTTACAAAACTGGACTTGCTCAATCTGGCAAGATGTATCGACGCATGGTGTTTCCAATCTATAACGAGCATAAACAAATCATTGGCTTTAGCGGTAGAAAAATAGACGATAGTAATGACAAAATTCCCAAGTGGAAACATCTCGGCAAAAGAAAGAATTGGATTTATCCAGCATATATTCCCGCAGAAGAAACTGTCGATTCTGTCATTCGCAAAACAGGAGAAGTTGTAATTGTTGAAAGCATAGGCGACAGCATGGCTCTTTTTGAATCTGGTATCAAAAACAATCTAGTATCTTTTGGACTCGGCTGTCAGTCTATCATGCTATCGTATCTCAGCTCTTTTCCTGTAAAGAGAATCGTCATCGCTGGCAACAATGACTTAGATGGCGAAAATCACGGCTATCTTGGATGTGTTAAAACATTGTTGAATCTTTTGCCGTATTTTGATTTTAATTGTATTGAGATTAATCTGCCTCCACAATCTCATAATGACTTCTCTGATGCATTTAATTCTGGAGTCGATCTAAAAAAATGGTATAATACTCCTGTAGACCGTTCTCAATTCATCAAGGAATTGATTACTTTTGTAGCCGCAAATAAGCAGAAATTTAAAGAAAAAGACCTGTCTATGCTAAGAAAAGTATTAAAATCCGTATGAGTGAACCAAAGAATTCGTTATCTGCTAGTCGTATCAAAACTCTCCAGTCTTGTAGTTGGATGTATTATGCTAAGTATGTTATTGGCATCCCCGACAAATCAAACGATGGCGCAAATCGCGGCACTATTTGTCACTTGATATTTGAAGTTCTTGGTGAATCTCGTAGAAAGAAGATCTATGATAAAATCATTAAAAAACAAGATGTCTTTTCGGTAAAGTCTATCGAGAAACTAATTTTCAAACACGCTAAACGTCTTGGTGTCGATGACGACGATAACATCGAGTTGATTAAAAAAATGACACTCAATGGACTGATGTATGATTTCTTTGGTCTATCCGCTGGAAAACCAGCGCTAGCAGTCTCAGAGCAGGATTTCGATATTGTTGTTAATGACGGCAAATTCAAATACAAAATCAAAGGATTCATTGATAAATTGTTTCTCTACAAGAAGCAAAAGTTTGCGCTAATTCGAGATTTCAAAACTAGCCGCGAAACTTTCAAAGGCAAAGAAGTCAAAGACAATTTGCAGGATTACATGTATAGTCTTGCTGTAAAACATTTGTTCCCCGAATATTCAGATAGGGCAAGCGAGTTTCTATTTTTAAAATTTGAATTAGACGACTCTAAGAATTCAGGCATCATTCGCATGGCTCCAATCACTGATGATGACCTAGAAGGTTTTGAGTATCAACTGACAGCCATTCAAGAATACCTTGACAATTTCTCCGAAGAGGATGCTTATTCTAACTTTGCATCCAAACAACCTTTCCCGAAAGATAAAACTTTCAGTGGACCACTACAATGTGGATTTGCCAAATATCCAGGGCAACTAAAGATTGATGGAACTCCCATGTGGGCATGTTCCTGTAAATGGGCTTTCGATTATTTCTCCACTGTAGATGAAAATGGAAAGCAATTAAAATCATATTTTAATGAATCAGACATTCCAGAAGGACAAAAATATGAGAAGCGCAGCTATGGCGGTTGCCCGATGTTCAATCAAAAGAGCCATAATTGATGTATTGAAGAATTTTATTTAAAGTTTTGCTTTTTCTTTTAAGTTTCATATCCATCTTATTTGAGTAGGTTAAATTTATGAAAGACTTCACTTCTTCTTGTTTGCCAAAGTGAGCTATTGAGCTATTTCCAGAAACTCTTTTTCTTGTTGTTATTTTTAAGTTAATATTTTTTGTCGAAAGGAATTCTTTCAAAAAGTTCCAGTCTTGATGAACTGGTCCATAAAATTCTATTCTGGACGACATATACCCTTTAATACTTTGTTCTCTAAATGAAGCGTGTCCATCAGCTTCAAAGAATCCTCTAAACCAGTATTCATGGAGCTGTGGCGATAAAAACTTTAATATTTTTGTAGGAGATTTTACAGATTTTTCTTCATAGTTATATTCTTGCAAAAACTTGCCTAGAATTTGATCATATAGTCTTATATTTATAGTTGGCTTTCTACCCGCCCTGTGTCTAAAAGTTTTAGATGGCGAACAAAAAGCTTCAAAAAACTCCACAATTTCAATTCCGTCTTCCTGTTGTATTTCTAAAGATTGTTGATAAGAAGACTCTTTATGGCGACAGAAACCGTCTCCCCACATCCAACCCAAGTAATAAGCAAATTCTGGAGTTGGGTTATTGATAACATTAAAGTCAAAAAGATATTTTTTATTAATTTTCATATTGCTAATATTAATTATTACACTGGAAGTCCACTTTTTAGAATAAAAAAAAGTCTTGACATCGTGAAGAGGATGTATTATTCTCTTCTTGATGATTCCTATATTTACATCTCACTTCTCGATAGGCAAGTCGATTCTCACGCTACAGCACCCCGACAAAGAAACTTCGGATGGTTCTGATAGCATTTTCTCAATCGCTAAAGAAAGCGGTTTAAAGAACCTTTTCTTAGTTGAGGAATCAATGACTGGATTCTTTGAAGCCTTTAGAATCTCTAAAGAGCTGGGTATTCAATTGCACTTCGGCTATAAATTCGTATGCTGCAATTCTGATGCCAATGCCAAGTCTAATCACAAGCTCATTGCCTTTGCTAAAAACGATGCTGGTTGCAAAGCTTTGAATCAGTTGTATTCTTTTATCAATACAAGTCAAAAGGGTGCTATTTCTAATGACGATTTAATCTCTCATTGGAGCGATGATCTTATGCTAGCTGTTCCCTTTTACGACTCATTTATTTTTAATAATCAAATGATTATGGGCAACTGCATTCCAAATATCGCACCGCTCAATCCAGTCTTTTTCATCGAATCTAATGGACTGCCATTTGATGAACTTATCAAGAAAGCTGTGCATCGTTATGCGCGAGATACTATGCCAGATGCATCAATTCAGTTGGTGCAATCTATTTTCTATAAGTATAAATCTGATTGCGATGCCTTTCAGACATACAAGATTCTCAGTGACCGCAAATTCGGCAAACAAGCCACATTATCCTGCCCGAACTTGGAACACTTTGGCAGCGATGAATTCTGCTGGGAGCAATATGAACAAAAACTTAAAACAATAATGAACCGACCATGAACGACCTACTTAGATTTAAAAAAGATCAAAACTACATAGTTTTAGATACGGAGACGGAGGGATTGAATCTTGTCTCTTCCAGACCATGGCAAGCTTCATGGATTGTGTGTCGCGGCAATACAGTAATCTCCAAGCATGATCATTTTATTCATTGGGATAATATCAATGTGTCTCCCGATGCTGCTAGAATTACAGGCTTTGACAAAGACCACTATTACTCAAAATCTGAACATCCTATTCAAGTATTTGAAAAACTTTCCAAGTATCTTTATGATCCATCGTTTTTGGTTATCGGGCAAAACTTCCTTGGTTTTGATGTTTACATGATCAACGTCTGGCGCAAAATGATTGGCATGGATAGCGATCACTCTTATGTCAAAAGACTCATTGACACAAAATCAATATCCACTGCTATATTCAAGAACATCTTGCCCGACAAAGAAAATTTCTTATCATGGCAATATAAGATGTTGCATATTCGCGAAAAGGGTTTAAAAACCAGTCAAGCATTCATGCTTAAATACTACGACATTCCTCATGACCCTAAAAAACTTCACGATAGCCTCTACGATGTAGAGATGACATTCGAAATCTTCAAAAAACAAATTTTTAATATTGATCTATGATTGAAAAATTCTCACATTACGAATCCCCATTTCCAGCAGGGGTAAAACTTCCTAAAATTCAAATCGAAAAACGCTACTATCAAGAGCTTGGAATCTCTGATAACATTTCCAACTTTGAATTCTTGCGCCGCATTTGTTTCGAGGGTGTAAAAAAACGTGGCATTTTAGAGTTTGCAAACAAAGAGAAATACTTTGAGCGACTCAAAATGGAATTGTCTGTCTTCGAAGACTTGGGCTTTATTGATTATGTTCTATTGAATTGGGACATTATTAACTTCTGTCACGAAACAGGTATTCCTACAGGCGCGGGTCGTGGCTCAGCTCCTGGAAGTTTGGTGTTGTATGCTATTGGCGTGACTAACATTGACCCAATCAAACATGACCTATTCTTCGAGCGATTCGTATCTAAGAGTCGTGCGCGAAAAATTGAACACAATGGAGAAATCTTTTTGGACGGTTCGCTACTGTGCGATGTTGACAACGACATTAGCTACGATAGACGACAAGAAGTGCTAGATTATATTAATAAAAAATATGCTGGCAAAACTTCCAAGATTCTTACCCTGAATACTCTAAGCAGTAAACTATGCATCAAAGAGTGCGGCAAGATCGTTGGCGAGATGTCAGAGTCGGAAGTTAATATCATTAGTGATTCAATCCCTAAAAAGTTTGGCAAGGTGGCAAAGCTTGGCGTAGCGTATGAAGAAAGTGAAGTCTTCAAAGAATTCGCCAATCATAATAAGCGCATCTATCGCATTTCCAAAAAGATCGAAGGTCTTAATAAGAATGTTGGTGTTCATCCATCTGGCATTGCTATTAGCTACTATCCACTAGAAGAGATTATGCCTGTCCAGAATACTGGTGAAGAAGCATTAGTTTCGGGGTATGATATGAACAACGTAGCAGAGCTGATGGTTAAGTTCGATATTCTTGGTCTGCGCACACTGTCGGTAGTTAATGACGTTTGCCAACAAATCGGCATCAAAGCTCACGAAATTGATGTAGAACATCCATCTATTTATGCAGCGCTACAAACACTGCAAGCGCCTAAAGGTCTTTTTCAGATTGAAGCTGATACCAACTTCAAAGTCGCACAGAAAGTCGCGCCACGTAACCTAGAGCAGCTTTCTGCCGTAGTTGCTATCGCAAGACCTGGAGCATTAGACTTTTTGGACAGATACGCAGAATACGTAAGAACAGGAGATTCGCAATCTATCCATCCGTTCTTCGATGATGTTCTCTCATACACTGGCAACATTCCTTTGTTTCAAGAACAGTTGATGAAGATGGCTGTAAAGGTTGGATTCAATCTTGACGAATCAGAACAATTGCGTCGAATCGTTGGCAAGAAAAAAGTCGATAAAATGGCAGAGTGGAAAGACAAGATTGCTCAAAAAATCCAAGAGAATAATCTTGATCCTGTCATTGGAGATATTCTATGGAAGGTTGCCGAAGACTCTGCAAATTACTCTTTCAACAAGTCTCACTCCATGGCTTATGCATATCTTGCAGCAACAACTGTATATCTCAAATTCAACTATCCCCAACAGTTTTTCTTGAGTCTTTTGAAGTTTGCGCAATTCGAGCCAAGTCCTCATGAAGAAATCCTCAAGATTTCCCAAGAGCTTTCATCGTTTGGCATTGAGCTTTTGCCTCCTAGTTTGACTAAATCCGAAATCGACTTTTCCATTGAAGGCAAAGATATTCGTTATGGTTTGAATACAATCAAAGGCGTTTCTACAAAGTCCCTAGAAGCATTGCTAGAGTTTCGCCAAGGAGCATTCGACAACAAGTATGAGGTATTTATGGCGGCAAAACAAGCGGGTGTAAATATCGGCTTAATGTCTGGACTTGTTCAAGCTGGTTTGCTCGATCATTTCGTTGAGAAAGATCGCTGCCGATTAGTTTTGGAATCGCAAACATTCAACATTCTCACAGATAGAGAAAAAAGAAACCTTATTACTTTGGGCGAAAAGTATAATTTTAATCTTTTGGAAAGCATTAGCGACTCTGTAAAAACCAAAGCAGTCGGCGATGATAACAAAGCTATCTTTTCTGAAAAGCGTTTTGAAACATTCAAAACAAAATATCAACCCTATAGACAAATTTATGACCAAAACAAACAACACATCAAGTATGCTAACTGGTTCTTTGAGAGCAAACTTCTTGGTTACAGCTATTCACAAAACATTCGCGAAGTCTTCAAAGAAGCTAGTCAGTCTCATTTTGTTTCTTCGCATGATTTATCTTCAGTCAGTAACAATACCACCGTATGTTCTGTCGGGTTTGTCGTGGATTCCATTTCTAGGACTAGCGCCAACGGAAACAAATATGCTCGCATTGACATTGCTGATGAGCGTGGTAACATTTCAATGCTACTTATGGACAACAGCAGAGAGCCGAAACTCACCAACTTCCTAAGTTCTGGTAAAAAGATTCCCAAAAAAGGAGAAGTGGTAATTGGTGTTGGTCAAAAAAATAACGACATTATTATGCTTGACAAGCTCGTCCTTTTAGAAGATAAAATCTACATGAAGCTCTCAGAGCTAAAATAACAGTGTAATCAAATATGATGGACCTTGACAAAAAAAATTGGACATTCAGTGCTTTAGAATCTTGGATGCATGTAACTAAATTAGCAGAATCTAAGAATCATAAAATAACCAACATCTATCACCTGCTGATCTCCTTATGGGAGCATAGCAACACACCTTTTCTTGAGTTTATAGAGAGCAAAGGTTTCTCCATTAAACCGAAAACTCTTCATACTATTGTAGAAAAATTCGCCAAGAAGAATCCTGATATGTTTTTCAGCACTGAAATGGAGTCTCTTGTCGAAAAAGAAATCCAGAATTGCATTTCAAATGCTACTATGCTCGCCATCAAGCATGAGAACATGTTCATTGGAACAGAGCATTTTATTTGGGGTGTTCTTCAAAGCTCAGAAAAGTTTTGCGATTTTCTCCTAGAGAATGGCATTGATACAGAGCATTTCAAAAACTCTATTGATGCTTTTCTTAAAAGCGATTCGATAGAAATGATTGGCGATGATCTTGGTCTCGATCTTGACGATGAAGAAGATGCAGCTGAATCAAAACAACTTGGTCAATCTCAAATCAATAGATTTTGCATCTTGTTAAACGATGTTGTATCAAAGCCAGATTTTGGCATTATTTCTGGTCGAGACAAAGAGATTAGCAGCCTAGAAGAAATTCTGAACTGCAAAATTAAAAGCAATTGCGTTTTGCTTGGAGAGGCTGGAACTGGAAAAACTTCTGTTGTCGAAGGCTTAGCTCAAAACATTTCTTCGCCCAAGTATAACGGACCATTAAAAAACAAAAAAATATACTCTCTTGATGTTGGCTCTCTTATTGCTGGCAGCAAGTATCGTGGTCAATTTGAGATGCGCTTTAGTAAGCTAGTTGAAGAACTGAAAGCTGACGGTAATGCCATCTTGTTTATCGACGAAATTCACGGCATTATCGGCGCTGGCAGCGGCAAAGAGGGTTCTCCAGACTTTGCTAACCTAATCAAGCCAGCACTAGCTCGCGGCGAAATTAAGTGCATTGGCGCAACAACATATTCAGAATATAAAAAATACTTTGAAAAAGATGCCGCACTTACACGAAGATTCCACATTTTAGATATTAAAGAACCTGACTTAGAACAAATGAAAGAAATTGTTCTGAAAGCAGCTCCAGCTTATGAAAAGTATCAC
>Ga0247723_1002092_pt1 | contig 10959 bp, 9 predicted proteins | sample MSEWelMarce5H_FC_FD_189079 | JGI IMG/M metagenome (GOLD analysis project Ga0247723, IMG submission 189079) | Subsurface sediment microbial communities from gas well in West Virginia, United States - MSEEL Well Study Marcellus 5H_FC | ecosystem: Environmental > Terrestrial > Deep subsurface > Rock...
TAACTAGTTACTCCCACAGAAGACCCAGCTAATTTGTAATTTCTAATCAAATTGTTAAGTAAAGTACGCGCCTGAGAAACGCCACTAACATTTTCGTAAGTTCCACCTAGTTGCTTTATTAATAATTTTAGTAGTTTTTCATCTACCATGTCTGGGTCCATCATGTTGAACACTGATGAATTTGCTGCTAGATAAGTATCTAAATGAAAAGCAAATAGGCTTAAGTAATCAGTTAAGTCTTGGTTTCCTCTACCTTGAGAATCTTTTTTGTAAAAAGTTGGTAGGTGATAAAGAACAGTCTCTAAAGTACCATTGTTTTTTACAGCAAAACTTTCAGACTCTGCAATTTTTTTCCATACAGGCAGGTCCCCAGATACAGGGTTATGGCGTAAAAATAATGAATAATAGTACTTAGGATTATTTAGGTATTGTCCTACCACACCGCTGCCAGGGTTTGTGGTTGCAGCTGAGCCAGATCCTGTATCGTAAACATGGTAATTGGCTTCAATTCCTAGCTCTACTGTGGCTGGCCTTCCGATTGAACTTGAAGGAATTCGTAAGATATCCCCAACTTTGTACCCAGAACCAGAAGCGCGTAAAGCTACTGTGGTGGTAGAGGTTGTGCCATTTCCAACACGGGTTACATCAAAGGTAGCCCCTTTACCCTTTGAAGTTCCAGTGCTGTATGCCTCAACGCCTTCATACGTAAAGGTTCCATTATCTGGAATAATTACTGAAGTATCATAAGTTTTAATAGTAAAGCCCGTTCCCGATACAGGCTTCACACCAGCTTGGGTTCCGCCAAGAGCCGTTACGGTAATAACTAAATCTGTAACATCCGTGTGGAGTACGGCATCATACCCAATACTTGCTTTAGGAATAGTAAGAGTGTTACCAACGCTGTACCCTGCACCAAAAGAAATTATTTCAACTTCAATAACTTTTCCAAGATCGGCTGCAGAACGGGTAACTTTAAATTTAGCGCCGTTAGTATCCCCAGTAGCCGTTAAGTTATCGTAGGTCTTATAATCGTTTGCAAGTGAGATTAAACCGCCACCAGCATAGGACACATTGCTTATTGAATTTGTACCATAAACTTGAGCGACTACCAGAGTAATTGCGTCAGTGCCTTTTGAGAATATAGTTACCCCGTCATTAATATTTCGTGGGTGCCCAGATGTGTTTCTAACAAGGCGAAGATCCGTCCATTCAATGCTGCTATTTGGGGCTGTCCAAGCAACATGATTAACTAAATAATTAGACGGTCGTGCTTCTATACCCACTTCAAAGAGGGGGTCTAGGTTAGAAACTATTGCCATTACACAGTACCGCCGCTAGTAATAACGTTAATGTATGACTTTTCAAGCACAGGTACTTCATTTACGGAACAAGATAAGTCACTAACATTCCCGTAACCTTGAATAACAATTGCAGTACCTGAAGACACAACGGATGTAGGTGAAGTACTAATAGCCACAGCGCCAGTAATAGTTGTAGCCGTTGCGGTTGAGGTAGTGCCCGAAGTAACAGAAGCCGTAACAGTAAAGGCGGTGGTTGATACCGAAGCTACTGGTTGTGAAACAACATTGTATTGAGTAGCGGTGGCACCAGTAACCGTTACGAGTTGACCTACAACAAGCGCTGGATTTGAGGCAGCATATGTAATAGTTCCAGATCCTGCAGTAGTAGAGGTTATACCCGTAATTGCAACTGTAGCCCCTACGCTAGAAGTGATCCCTGTGATAGTTGCATTATTAAAGGCAGTTGGCGAAATAATTCTTGGCCCGACAGGTGTTGAATTCCACAGTCCAGAAGTGCTGTCTACAATAATGCTAGTTGCTGAGGTTGAAACTGCGGCTGTTAAAGTTGCTGTTTGAGAGTAAATTCCAGAAGCAGCGTTAGGATTAATGGCTCTTTTTTCAAAGTCATTAATCACAATGTAAGCAACTCCATCAATAGAACTGCACGCAGAGTAAATGTCACCTTGAGTAATTAAGTCATTAAACGTAACATTGTCAAACTCAAATAAATTATATAAAGCCGCAGCCACATTACCGCCCACAGTATTGGCGTTGTATTGAGGCAAAACGTTAACAGTAACAGTCACGTACGGGTATACGGCCGTAAAATCATTAACGGTTAACGTAGTATTTGGCGGAATTTTATCCACAAAATAGTCTTTAATTGATTGTTTAAATGCCGTTGTAGAAGAGCGCCCACCAGCAGCGGCAATAAATAGCACTACCGAAGTAAAAGCTGTGGACATTGCATTAGCTTTTTCAACACCATCTATTTGCACAGCTAAGCTATTGTAATCCTTTAAAGAAACAGCTCTATTAATAGTACGCAAAGCAAGAGGAGCGTTTACACGAACAGAGTCTGTTGACTCTGGGTCAGTGCCTCCGCTAAAACCAAGAGGATTAATAATTTCAACATTTGGAAAGTTAATACCTGTGAGGCTTTCAGCAGCAATATTTCCAGCAGTTCCTGGAGTGTCAGAATATCTGTACGAAGCTTTAATAGTGGAATTATTTGGAGGAGTTTTTCCAGAGACATCGTCACCAAAAACTATATAAGTAATTCCAGCGCCATCAGTGTAGATTGAAAATACGGGGCTAGACCCATCATAGTCAACAATAAACGGTACCTGAGTGTAAGTAACACTGCCAACTAATACAGAAATATCGGATCCAGTAATAACACCTGTGTTTAATAACGCAAAAGTTTGGTTAGGAGTTCCGTCAGAAGTACCGATAACTTCTTCTGATATAGCTTTTCCTTGAGTCACTGTGCCTGACGCAGTAGCTCCAACAGAGCCAACAGCCGCAGCAATTACAATATCTGAGTCAACTGTAAAGGTAATTGAAGGATTTACACCATCTGCTTGCGTGTAGACCTCTGTCCCTGCAGCAATAGTAACTGTGGATGCGGAAAAGTTTGTAATAGTAACAGAGCCAGTAGCCGCATTAATTCCGCCTGGAATGTAGTTTAACAGGCGGGCTAACCGTAAAACGGTGTCTCGTTGAGTAGACGTGCTAATAAAAGACTCATTAGCTGCACGGTCAATCTGGTAGTTAAGTACGTCACCCATATAGGCAAACAGTTCAAGAAGAACGATACCAAAATCTGAAGAATCTCTAGAAGTCCACTGAGGAGCAAAGTTAGGGATAAGTGCCTTTAAGTCCTGGCTTAAAGCAAAGTAATCTCTGGATGTGTAATCTACCTGCGGTAGGTATAGATTGTCAGCCATTTAAAACACCTCTATTGTTTCACCAGCAGCGTTTAGCGAAGCTGTAGTTATATTAATGGATTCGGTAGTATTGTCTGGAAGTGAATAAACAATACTAACGGTGAGTGATCCCATAAGATCGTCCCTTCCAGTCACCACTTCTAGTAACGTAAGTTCTGGAAGCCACGTAATAAACATCTCGGATATTGCAGTTCTAGCGTCTTCCATAGCGGCAGACGAAGATTCAAATAGTAAATTAGTTAGATTAACTCCATAATTATAATACCAAACACGCTCGTTAATGCCAGTAGATAAAAGGGTTAAAACCTTATTTTTCCAGACTTTAGGGTCATTATCGGGAATAACCGTTACTTTACCCTTTGCAGAAAGATTAAATGGGACATCAATAACATATGAGTTATCTAGAATTGTCTTTTTCATTTTAGAACGCTCCTAACCATAGGGGAAAATTAGGGTCCCCGCCCTCAAACATTACCCAAACACCAGTGTCAGGTTCTGGAATAAACAATGCGGCTGTTACCGTAGGGTGTACCCCCCAAGCCCAGCCCGTGACAGCAGTCCCTAAAATTTGCGGCACTTTCACTTTAAGTCTGTTGGAGTTTTCTGGGTCGTTATTATCAACCACAATACCGCGGTAAACCCCATAAAAACGCTTGTCAGTCCTATCGCCCGTAAATATTTCAGAGTACATTTTTTGCCGCCAATCTTAAATGGGTGGCTAATGTCCTATTACGTTCGTCCACATTGCTCGGACTATCTGTAAGTTTGGTAGAAACCCACGTATACGCGGCGTTGTCTATAACTATGCTTTCTTGAGGTCGGTTGGTAGAAATCGCAAACCCGTCATTTGCATAAAGTTGAGAGCCTTTAGTAAGCACTGGAGTAGAGTTATCAGCTACGTTTCTAACGTTAGGCACAATAGATCTTGTAGAAACTTCTGCGGGTTGTGCAATAGCCTCTCCCTCAAACACATTTGAATCTCCAATAGAGTCTGAGCCCACCTCTAAATAGGTTGTGTATTGAAGAACGTTAGGGGCAGTTTCAATAACATGATGTTGTGCAGATAAAACAATCCAATAACCTGTGTAGTCTTTACCAAGCCCACTAAGGTACACAGGCTTATCAGGGCTAATCGTCGGAGTTCCAATAACTTGTACTCTGGCTCTGTAAGGGAATCTGTTTCTTAAATCCACAGCCTGTGCCTCATAAAAAGCAGCTTCATAACTAGGGGCTACTACATCGGTGGCAAAACTATCAAAAAATTCTGTGCGAGAGGTTTCTCTTAGCGTCTCAGGTCTAGTCGGGTTAGTAAAAATATTTGCATTAGTATTACGTGCTCCAACGCCACCTACTTGGGCTGCCGATTTGTACGCGTCTAAGTACTGGACGCTTTCACCTAAAGTTAAGTCAAAAGAGTATAAAGTAGAGCCAGCTGGGTCGTTGGACTCGTTCATAAAAAATCTTTTTGCAGAACTTCGGTATTTTGTAAAGTCTTTAGTAAGGCTTTGGAAATAAAGAGATGTGTTTTCAATACGTAACGAGTAGCCGCATTGCCGTGCCAACCGAGTCATAAACTGCAGCTCTGTATGTCCAGCTTGAGTTATCTGTTCATAGACTCTAGGGTGGTCCTCTACGTAACTAGTTAGGCCGTACTCCCGAGCAATACTAGAAACTACTTCAGAGGCTGTAACATTCTCAAACACTCTTTGACGTTGTTGTTTTAATTTGTAAGAGGCACCGATTAGAGTCATCTCTACAAACCGTTTTCCTGGGCTAATCTGAGGTTTTATATCATGGATATAACCTACAAATTCTCGTGAGCTGTCTTTTCCTCGGAGGATGCACTTAACAGGTTCCCCTGCACGAATGTTTGAGTACTGAATATTCCAATCACGAAACTTAACAACAGCAATTTCATGTGCATATCGCTCTTGTGTCAAGGTAAATGACTGTAACCGCTGGGGCGGTTTTTGCGCCAGCGGAAACTCAATAGTTACGTACTTAAACATTTGGGATACGGATCTCCGTGCCTGATGGGATGTTTACAAAATCAGTTAACTCTGGGTTGTACTCAGCAATAACCCACCATAGATCGGGGCGTCGGTAAAACTGCATGGAAAGGCCCTGCAGGGTTTCACCCTTAACGTAGGTATGAATTGAAAATGAGGTTTCAGTTAACTCATCAAATTCATAAAATATAACTGGGTAAGTTTCCCCACCCTCATTTTTTCTAAAGTAATCAACTAATGAAGTCTCGTACCTAGACCCTGAATAAATAGGCATTACTTTGTCACCAATCCTGCAGTAGCCATGAGATTAAAGTTAAGGGTTACATCACTTCTAATTGGAATCATGCTTTTACTAAAAGAAATATGGTTTACCGCAATGTTATTTACGTACCCAAGGTAACTTAATGGGCCAATATCAATACGAAGTAATGTAGGGCTTAGGAATCCAATGTCAGAACTTGCTCTACCAGTAGCTTGGTTTTTCCAGCCTGGACCATTGATAGCTTTGTACAAGTATTCAATATCAGCTATGGTTCCAAGTTGCTGCAAGTCTTTAATTTTTTGAATGCGAGTATCTTCAAACCCCATGTCAAAGCTAAGAGCACCATCATAAAAGTCCGAAGTTGCATAGTTTTTAGCTAGTTGATCGTAACTAAATTCTTTTACAAGAGGACCTCTACGAGGTATAGACTTAATAGATGCAAAGTCATTTGTTCTATCTAATCTGATTGTAAACGCCAAAACTTCACCGCTAGGAAACGCTCCAGCCACATCTACGAATTTGTCAGCAAACGTTGGCGTAATGTCTAGGTTTACAGCAACAGATGTAGTTATACTGTCTGGGTTCCACAAGAACTGAAACCCATATCTAGGGTCTTTAGGATTAGACCCATTATTATAGTTTTTATTATTAACGTATTCAGTTCCAGAGCGAGCATACCAATAGATACGCCCACGACGATATCTAGGAGCGGCGCCAATAGAGACCATTCTTTTTTCTTGGTCTGCCACCATGTCATCACCTATTAAAGTCACAGGCTCTACTGGCAAACTCCACTTATGAGGGGGCAAGTTCCATTGGTAGTAGTAAAGATTTAACGTAGGAAAGTGGGAAGTATCAGGTTCTTTATCTTTAGTGATTGGGCGTATTTGAGGCGTGTCGGTAACGCCGACTGTTTTCTTTACGCTTGACTTTGGGCTTTTTTCTTTTTTTGAATTAGTGTCTACTTTTGTTTTTGGGGTTGGCGTTGTGTATTGCCTGGATACCGCTTCATAGTTCTTCTTGTTTACAGTTTTGTTTAAGCTCTCTGTTCTTTTTCTGTCTTTAGCATCAGCAGTTTCTAGAACTTTAATTTTAGGCGCAAGAGTTTTAGAAATAACTGGAGACTTATTTTGAGTAGAGTCTCTAGAAGTAATAGGTGGTTTATTTCCACCAGATTGTCGTAGAATTGGCATAATTAACTCCTCGCAGCCATAGCAGCAGAAATAGATTGGGCAAAAGCATAAGGATCAGCAGAAGGTGGGGCTGCAACATTAATAGTTATAGCTCCTGTGTAAAGAGGACCAGCATTAGAAGCTTGAGTATTTCCAGTAATTCCTACGCCACCTACGGGATCTGGAGAAACACCAAACGAACGTCCACTTGCTAAATCACGAAGACTTCTACTTTGCTTATAAGAATCCGAACCTAGTTTACCCATGGCTAACGCAGAAAGAGCTATGCCACCATTTCCTCCAGAAATAGCGTCTGTTAAAAGTGCTCCAGCACCGTTACGCGCGCCAGCAATAGTTTCCATCATTGTTGTTATATTTAAAATTCCCTGACCCGCAACGGTGGATCCCATTTTAGTGATTGCTTCATAGCCAGTTTGAAGCATGTTATTAGTTCTAGTAAGACCCTGCAGTACGGGCTTGGATAGATTTTGAATCATTTGTAGTTCAGAGGTACTTCTATTTGAAGTACTTTCAGCTCCTGTAGTTAGTCCTCCAGTTCCTAAAAGAGCGGGTTTACTAAAGCCTTTACCCTTTGATTTTTGAATAAGTCCTGAAATGATAACTTGACGAATTTGTGGGTCGCCGCCAAAGTATTGATTAATAATGCTATCTAGAGAGTTACCTGACATAGAAGCAATTGCGATGTCGCGCTCGCTTACGTCCCCACCTCTAGAAAGAATTTTGTACAGTTGATCAATAATGTTATCAAGATCGTTCATACCAGTGCCGCTGGAATTTCGTGCTTGAACCCCAAACATACGAAGCATGTTTACGTTGTAAGCGCTGTTAATTCCTGACATTACCTGAGCACCACCAGTAATACCAATTCCTGGTGCAAGGTTAGAGGCTAAGGCTGCTCCACCCATAATGCCAGAGTAACCACTTCCCGCCCTAAAGTTTTGAAGTCCTGGAAGCAGCCCATTGCCAGCTAAAAAGTTTCCTGCATACGCGGCGTCATAAGGACTAATTGCCGTTCCTTGGTTTGAGGCTTGCTTTTGAATGTCGTAACCGCGCTGCGGGCCAGTACCTGCTCCAGAGAAGAACCGAATACGTTCAGCTAATTGATTTACTAAGACAGCTTCTTGTGTAGTAGGCGCAAACGCTGCTCCTGCCATTACGGTACCAACGGCAAGTCTTCCTATGTTTCCCGCTGCGCTTAGTGCGCCACTAAGTTTGCTACGGTCGTCTGCTGACCCAAATCTAGGAGGCATAGACGGGTTACTAGTAGGAGCTCCGCCAAAGGATGAGTAACCAGCAGAACCAAATCCAGCAGAGCCACCAGCATTTGGGGCAGGGGAAGAAGAACTTTTATTAGCTATTTGGGATGACTTTTGGCCACCCATAGCTCCAAAATTATCGCCTATTTCACCAGTAGTGCTTTTGAGTTTTTCTGCCTCAGCGTTAAACTCTTTCATTTTATCTAAGGCTTTATCTAGGCCCTCATTGAGATCTGCCATATCAATCCTTTATCGGTGAGCCCTTAAAGCCCAGTTTTGCCTTTCCCTATAAGAAAGAGAGCGCACGTCGCTCATACTCCACCCAGGAAATGCTCGGATTAATAGTTCATAAGAGTCCATTAAATATTCGTATTCTTTATTACTATAGACGAAATAAGTCAGCAAGACTTAGTAACAAGTTAATATTCTTGCCACATGCCCCGCAAGCCTTCGTCACCTCCCCAAGGCGTGGTCCTGGATTACGTTCGTAGATCTCTTTTACTAAGAGTTCTCTATCGCTTATTCCTAGGCTTAAAGCCGTGGACTTACCCAGTGAAGGCTCACCATCTACAGAAATAATGCACCCTGAGAGCAGGGCGGTAACTAGCTCTGGATATGGTTGGGTTTCTATTTCTAGTAACCTTTTTGTCGTTATTCCGTTTGGAAGACCTACAACAATTTCCCCAGCTTTTCCTGCTACAGAAAATACTCGGTCATTTATAGGGTCTTCCAACATTGCAGTATTTAGATCTGTTTCCAGATCAAACACTAATTCTTGGTCTGTTCCACATTCTCCACACACGGCGTTAAACGTTACGTCACTACCAAACGTGGCTACTCTAATACCAATTAGAATAGCTTCACGATCTCCAGCAAGCATAGTGTCCAGCTGGTTTTTAGCTACTGGTTCATCTCCAAGACTTACTAGTCCTCTGACTAACGCAGTTTCTAAAGCTTTTCCTGGCGTAGACGCCTTAGCAATTGCTTCTTCGTCAGACCCGTTTAGTTCACGTACCTGAGCGTCTTTGACTAACATCCCATCAACTATTACCCCGCCAGGAAGAATAACTTCCGTATTTGATGGGGCAGTTGTAGTTATTTCTACTACTGGTCCGCTAGATCCCTCAAACTGCTCAGCAAGACTGGCAATTTGAGAAGGGTCGTTACTTAATGTAGTCATTTATGCTCCTGATTATGTATTAGTATTTTACTACAGGTTAAGCAAAGCCAAGAGGTTTCTTACTACCAGTAGCGGCTGCGCCAGTTGAGGTCAACTGAGCAATTGACAAGCCTTCATGAACTAATGTCATAGTTTCAAACATTAATTCATTTCCACCAGCGTTTAAGTCGGAGTAAGCAAGCGATTGAATCCATGCGTTGTGAAGATAGAACCCTACCTTTGGAACATTAGTTGTACCATTAGCATTTGGGTGGTCCATTAATTCAATAGTTACATTGCATCGGAAGCTGTTAGCTCCATCAGTATCACCTACGGATAGACCTTCACCAGAAGTTACGGCAAACAATCCACGCATCCAAGTAATAGCGCTGTCATTTCCGTACAACATTCCTCGGCTAAACGTTACTGGAGAGAAAGAAGTCATTCCAGGTACCTGATGTACGGTACTGTTGTAGCCACCTTCACGATAAGCAATCGGTTGAACCTGCATATTTAGCCCACCAATACCGCTAAACCCACCACTAAACGAGGTAATAGCAGTATTAAATACTGAACCTTGTGCAGTTTGGAATTTGGCACGGAATCTAAATGACCGCATAGGGTCAGTAGTTAGCGACCCTCTATTATCAATTGTGTTTAGATCTTTAGTTGTTTCTGACATTTTTAATCATTTCTCCTTTAAACCGAAGTCGTTACTGTAGAGCCGCCATCAATTTGGCCAATTTTAATAATTACAAATTCGGCTGGTCGTTGCAAAGCAACGCCCACTTCAATTCGGAGTTCGCCAGAAGAAACTACTGATGGAGTGTTAAGATCTGCATCGCACTTTACATAGAAAGCTTCCTCAGCTGTTCCTCCAGAAAGACCGCCTCTTCTCCAGAACTCATTTAAAATTCCGCTTAATGTGCCTTCAACACTTCTCCAAAGATTTTGGTCATTTGGCTCAAACACAGCGTATTGAGTGCTGTTCTTGAGAGTGTTAGATAGGTAATTAAGTGTTCTACGAATTGGAACGTATCTATCTGAATACGTACTGCTAATCGTTCTAGCGCCCATTACACAGATTCCTGAACCTGGAACGAATCTAATTACGTTTAAGTTTGTAGAGCTACCCGCAACTAAATTAAATTCGTCATTTGTAAGTGCTGGTACGGCTACTGCAGATCTAATCAAAGCGCCAGAGCCAGCAGGGGCTTTGAACACGCCCCGTGCAGAGTCTGTAGACACGTACACAGCGGCCACGGCTCCACCAGGAGCTACTGACTTGGTTGCTCCTGTAGTTGAAGCTGGATCTGGAATAACTAAGTATGGGTAGTAAACTGCGCCATAGTTTAGATCTCCACTGTATGATCCAATACCAACGTTAGATGTGGTGCTCAGTGCATTCGCTACAGTGTCATTAGCCGCATCAACAATTACAAACGAATCATTACGAGTTTTAGCGTATGTTAATAACGCATTGATTGTTGCAGTGGTTGTTTTTGCTGGGTAGTTCATAATTAACGGAGTAGTGATCGCGTCAAATCTAGCAAGAACTTGGGTGGTTAATGTAGGGGTAGCAGACCCGTTTGCGCCTGCAACACCGCTAACAGTGACGTTTGTGCTAGCTGTTACACCAAGCTTTGCAGCCTTAAGTGTTGAAGTAGAGAAGCTACCTGTGTTCCAAGTAAAGGATCCGTTTGCGGTATTTATGTTTGCTGAACCGTCGGCTGTTGCCCAGTAACCAGTAAAGGCTGGTAGATCGTTTTTACCTGTTGCAGCCGATCCTGAATCCGCTACTGTAACCCACTTTGAGCTTGCTCCAATAAC
>Ga0247723_1002093_pt1 | contig 10956 bp, 13 predicted proteins | sample MSEWelMarce5H_FC_FD_189079 | JGI IMG/M metagenome (GOLD analysis project Ga0247723, IMG submission 189079) | Subsurface sediment microbial communities from gas well in West Virginia, United States - MSEEL Well Study Marcellus 5H_FC | ecosystem: Environmental > Terrestrial > Deep subsurface >...
GGTAAAACTGCTCAAGCTATCCGTGCTCTTGCCCGCCTTACCGAGCAGGGTGAAGATGTATTTCCTGCCATGGTTGTCTGCCCAAACACTCTGAAGAAGAACTGGGCTCGAGAATTTGAGAAGTGGTGGCCCGGTATTCGTGTGCAGGTCATTGGTGGAACGGCTACTCAGCGTCGTAAGCAGTTCGAATCTCTCACTGACCCCAAGGAAGATGAACCACGTCCCCATGTTGTAGTAGTCAACTGGGAGTCTCTCCGTACGCACTCGCGTCTTGCTCCCTATGGCTCGGTTGCTCTTGCACGTTGCCCTGAGTGCGGTGGCATGAACGACAAGGTTACTGCTGGACGTTGCGAGGTGCACCAACGTGAGCTCAACAAAATTGATTTTAAGGCTGTCATTGCCGACGAGATTCACCGCTCCAAAGACCCGAAGGCTAAGCAGACGCGTGCTTTGTGGGCTGCTACTGGTGATGCAGACATTCGTTTTGCTCTTACCGGTACTCCTATTGCTAACAATGTAGTAGACCTGTGGACGATTCTTCACTGGCTTTCGCCTGACGAGTGGCCTTCGAAGACTCGTTGGATTGACCGCATGGTTGACACAATGCTTAACGCGTTTGGTGGAATGATGGTTCTTGGTGTCAAGGCTCATATGTCTGACGAGTTCTACGCTTCAGTTAATCCTCGTATGCGTCGTATGCTTAAGAAGGTTGTGCTTCCTTGGTTGCCCGAGGTGACTGTTGAGCGTCGTGACGTTGAAATGTCAACTAAGCAGAAGAAGGCATATGTAGATATGCGTGACATGATGATTGCGGAACTTGAGGGCGGGGAAATGCTTTCTGCTCCTAGTGTCCTGACTCAGACTTTGCGTCTGCTTCAGTTTGCTAGTGCATACGCAACCATTGAAATCAACGAGACTACGGGTGAGCCTAAAGCTGTACTGTCCGAGCCCTCTTGTAAGATTGATGCTTTGATGGACGATATTTCTAACAATGACTTTGGTGATGACTCGATAGCAGTATCTGCTGTGTCTCGTCAGTTAATTGAGTTGTTGAGTGCTCGTCTCACCAAGGCTGGTATTGCTCACGGTCTTATCACTGGTAAGCAAAATGCTGATGAACGTCAGCAGGCTGTGGACGACTTCCAGTCTGGTAAGACCAAGTGGATTCTGTTTACGGCTCAGGCTGGTGGTGTCGGTATTACGCTGACTGCTGCTCGTCGCTTGATTCGTCTTCAGCGTCCGTGGTCGCTCGTGGACGACAAGCAGGTCAATGACCGCGTCCACCGTATTGGTTCTGAGATTCACGACAACATCATCATCACGGACTACGTGACTGACGGTACTGTTGAAGAGCGTGTACGTCAGGTACTCGAAAGTAAGGCTGATAGCTTTGAGCAGATTGTAAAAGACCAAAATCAGCTTCTTAAGATGCTTCAAGAAGAGAAAGGAAAAAAGTAATGGCTGCAAAAAAGTCAGGTGCCACCAACGCCGACCGCAAGGGCGGTAAGGCATGGAAAAAGCGCCCAAAGGTGTTCGATGCAATTAAGCGTCGACTCGTACCAGATGTACCTAAATAAGGAAATGACGAATGACACTCCATGAAAACACTGGAGAGGTTTATACCCTCTCCAATTCTGAGATTCAGACGTTTAAAGACTGCCGTCGAAAGTGGTGGCTTTCCTATTACCGTCGTCTCAAGCCAAAGCAGCAGAAGTTCACTGGACCTCTGGCGCTTGGTTCTCGCATCCACGAGGCTCTCGACCAGTACTACACAAATGGTACTGACCTCCTTGAGGTGCACGCAAAGCTGATTGAGGCTGACCGTCAACTCCTGGCTGAAGATATGCGCGACCCAAGCGAGCTTGACAATGAGGCGGACCTCGGGCGTATCATGCTCGAAGGATATCTTCAATGGATGGATGAAGAGGGTATCGACAACGAACTTGAGATGATTTCTACAGAAGAAATTCTTTCAATGCCGATGTTTGATGGCTCTGTTGTACTTCAGGGCAAGATTGATATGCGTGTCCGTCGCAAGGCCGACGGTGTCCGTATGTTCCGTGACTTCAAGACTGTTGGCGGTTCGTTCTCGGACTTCATGTCAACGGCTCACATGAACGAGCAGATTCTCACCTATATGCTTCTCGAGCAGGCTAACAATCCTGAGGGAGAACGGTCAGAGGGGGGTCTCTTCACCCTCATCAAAAAAGTAAAACGTACGGCTAATGCCAAGCCTCCTTTTTATGAGCAGTTTGAAGTGCGTCACAATATTTTTTCGTTGCGCTCTTTTTGGAATCGACTCCATGCTACAGTTGGAGACCTGATGAAGGTGAAGCAAACCCTCGACGAGGGAACTCACCACAGTCAGGTTGCGTATCCTCGGCCCAGCCGAGACTGCACATGGAAATGTCCATTCTTTGCAATCTGCCCCATGTTTGATGATGGCAGTGCTGTTGAAGACGCAATCCAAAATCAGTTTGACACTGGTGACCCTTACGCCTATTATGGTGTAGAAGATAAGAAAGGTAGTGAATAGTGTCAGAAGTACAGCGTTCGCTGACTATGATGGTTTACGGTGAGTCCAAGGTTGGTAAGTCAACCTTCGCCGTTACCGCTCCATACCCTCGTCTGATGCTTGACGTGGAGGGTGGACACCGATTCCTCCCTATCAATGTCAAGTACTGGGACCCACTCCGTGAGGAGCCCCCGATAGCAGACGGAACTTGGGACACTTGTGTTGTTGTCGTTCATGACTATGACACGGTTCTCAAGGCTTACCAGTGGCTACAACTTGGTAAGCACCAGTTCAAATCCCTCATCATCGACTCCATCTCGGAGTTGCAGGTGAAGTGCATGGACAACATTGCTGGCACGAATGCTATGCAGATGCAACAGTGGGGCGAACTTCTTCGTCACATGGGTGCTCTTCTGCGTGACCTTCGTGACCTCACAATGCACCCGACAGCGCCACTGGAAGCAGTTGTGTTGACGGCTATGGCTAAGGTAGACCGTGAGGGACGAGTACATCCGTATCTCCAGGGACAGCTTGCCATTCAGGCTCCTTACTTCTATGACATCCTTGGTGCCATTGCAGTTGAGTCTGTCCCTAACCCAGACCCAATGCAGGCTCCGTATAAAGTACGTCGCATGTATGTGGAGCGTACAGATAAGTACGAAGCTGGCGAACGTGTTCAGGGTCGTCTTGGTCAGATTGTTGAGCAAGAAAACCTTGGAGTAGAACGTATGCTAGACTTGGTGTTCGGACCCAAAGTAACACCTTAGGCAACTAAGTAAGTAAGTCCACTTCGAAAATAAGGAAAAGTAAATGAGCCAGCTCAACTGGAATGAACTCCTTCAGGCAGCAGAATCGTCTGGTGGAGGAAGTTATGAACCACTCCCTGATGGAACCTATGACCTTAAGGTTGTAGAGGCCACGGATACCGTCACTCAGACGGGCAAGGTGATGTTCAAGGTTAAGGCTGAGGTTCAGACTGGTGCTTATGCAAAGCGCCTTGTCTGGGACAACCTCGTCATTAGCACTGACAACAACACCGCACTCAGCATCTTCTTCAGCAAGATGGGTGCACTCGGTTTGAACCGTGATTTCTTCGGTACAAGCCCTGCTCCTGCTCAGATTGCTGGAGTTCTTGCTGGTCGTATGTTCCGCGCGCAGATTGGTTCGCGTGTATGGAATGGTGAAAAGCGCAATGAAATCAAGCGCTACATGCCCATGGAAGGCGCAGTTGCATCAGCACCTGCTGCTGCTCCTGTCGGTATCGCACCGGCTCCTCCTGCCCCTGCACCGGCTCCTGGTGGTATCGCACCTGCTCCCGCCTATGTGGCTCCTGCAGAAGCAGCACCGCCCGCTCCTCCGTTTTAAATAACGGTAAAATTAGGGGTCAAGTCTTCGGACTTGGCCCCTTTTTTGATGTAAACTATTTACTATGGGAAATATTGATTTTGATTGGGTAAAAGCACAACTGACGGAAGCTAAAGTACGTCGTGGTGCTGGTGATGCTGTCCTTGCTCTACTAAAAGAGTGGGATAAGTTGTCTCTAGAAGACGAGCTAAACCGAGAAGCAGTTTCTATTTTTGGTAGGCTCGCTTTGGGGCACGCTTTGGTGTCTGAAAATGGCAATGAAGTTTGGGTCTCGGTGATTCCGGGTCAGCTTAAAGTTGCCGATGTTGTACGCATCAAGTTCAACGCCTTTGACGGTAAACTCGGGAAAGTTCATAATGGACGAGTTGGTGTTGTTACCGCAATTCGCTATGGTGACATCATTGTTAAAAGCACTGATGGCAAGACTCCAGCTATAGATGGCAGCCATTACTCTCCATATCACCTGGAAAAGCTATCAAAGAAATAATTAGTAGTGGGTTGGATAATACCAGCCCACTTCTATTTAAAAGGTCAACTATGAACGACATACTAAGAAAAGCAGAGCAACTATGGTTTGAGTGGTCTGGGGAGGGCCACGAACCACTCGCCTATAAAAGTGTCACCTACTACACCATTGGACATATGAGCATGGACAATGAAGTTGTTGTAGGTGGACTAGCTTCTGCTCTACAAAGAGATGGCCTAGTGGACACACTTGGTGCAGGTAAAAAGGCAATTGAAGTTGCGAGCTTCTTCTCACATGGTTATGTAGGTTTTGTAGACGGTCAAGCTGACTTCACAGTATGCAGCGAACTAGGTGAAACTTTCTATGGTGACATGGTCGAAGAACTACAACTAATAACCTTCGTTGAGGTTGTTGGTCTTGGATAACAGAAGCTGGCAAGATAAAAGCTCTTGTGCTCAGCCGGGAATGGAACCTTACAGGGATATCTTTTTTTCAGAAGACCCTGAAGATATTGCAGATGCTAAAACTGTCTGCTCTAGCTGTACTGTCAAACTAAAGTGTCTTTCGTACGCCCTAGATAACAAAGAAATCTGGGGAGTGTGGGGCGGTATCGACCAAGACGAAATGCGTAATGTTCTATCCATCGATGAAGATGGGCAAGAAGTTAGACGTATTAGAAAGGGAGAAGCTCCCACATGTCCAAACTGCAAAGCAGACACGGGAGAACTTCTAACTAAAGAAGTTGATGTTCCTGGTGGCGGACGATGGACAACTAAAAAGGTTGTCACATGCTCAAAGTGCGAGTTTAGCTGGACCAGTAGGACCAGTGCTAACGCCATTGAGTCTTATATCATCCTCAAAGGTAGACCTAGCGAAGTGGAATAACTCCCAGGAACTCGCGGGGGTCGTAGCTTCCGCCTACTACCAATGTAAGGACGCTAGGTTTTGACTGGTCTCCAGCTCGGTCACGGAACCAATCAGAGCCGGGGTCAACTGTAGGAGCCTGTACCCAGAAACGGTGTCCCACATCTAGGCTCTTAAAATGGTGGTAATGCCCAGAAATCCAGACATCAGCACCGCCAAGAGAAGTTTGACCAAGCATCTGTCCTGACAGGTATTTCTTTACATCAGTAGAGAACTGGTGACCGTGGAACAGGCCAATCATAGTTCCATTGATGTCAACAGTGAGCGTTTGGTGTCCCACTGATGGGTAGCGGAACTCAACGTGTGCCAGAGCAGGATTCTCACGGCACGCATCTTCCACTGCCGAAGCAATCTCGACGTTCCAGCCGTCAGCGGGGTCTGCTGCAACCTGTCGAGTCACCTCGTCGTGATTTCCGTTCACCACGGGAACAACGATGCGCTCAGCAAGAGGGGCAAATGTCTTAATCTGCTGAAGAAGAAGACGACGACCTACGCGTACTTGCTCAGTCTGCCCAAGGTCTGAAGAAGCTTGTCCTTGGAGTCGTCCGTTTTGTGAGACGTTTCCTTCAACATGGTCACCAACCTCTGGCAACACAATGGTCCCAAGAGAAAGACCAAAACGACGAAGTCCGTCTAGGCGGTGGACAGATTTTTCCGTACCAGCAAGTATTCGTCCGACAGTCTGGTCGGTGCCACCTGAGCCTGCTTTCTTTCCAAGCTGCTTATCAGCTCCGACATGGACGTAAGCTCCATCGCCTCCGACAATTTTTGGTGCCTTACCGGGTTTCCAAGTTTTAATTTCATCTACTAGCTGCTCAAGGTCGAAGTCACGGAGAGATGAGAGGGGGCTTCGAGGAGCCAAGTTGATTCGTGAAGACTCAAGCCAGTCGCCATTAAAAGTCTGCCACTTACCGTGACGAGCCGATGTGACAATCCACTCTTCTGGGTCAAGGTTGTGCTCGCGCATAATCTCTTCAGCGCCTGGGGTGTTGCCCATTGGGTGTGGGCTAGAAATAGCAAAACCACCGTCTGCTCCAACCTCAGAGCGGGGTCGCCAGTTTTCTGGAGTATTAGTTGCACGAACATCCGAGCCAGAAGTTCCGGGGCTTGCTAATTCTTCTAGCTTCTTTTTGAGGTCACTCATATTTAGCCCTCCAGATTGTAGCAACTACAGACTAGTCGTCGGTGCTCTCCAATTGTGCTTCTGCCTACTGAGTAACCTTCAGAGCGCAAAACGGCAGCAAGCGTGGCATCAGAAATGCGCCCACGGGAGCCGGGCTCTACTGACAAAATGTCTTCTATATACTGACGATTATCGGTATCAAGACGATTCAGGACATCACCCATTTTACATGATGTCGAGGGGTTTACTTTTAACCCTTCGAGCTTTGTAATGAGACTCATTATTCTCCTTAGTACGTGGGTATACGCAAACCCATACTACAGTACGGGAGGAGAAAAGTTCAACTATGGGTTGATACTATTTACGATAATCGCAGTAATGACGCTGACCAGTAGCGATAATGCAGCACCAAAAATAGCCATGTAAACTGCAATACTGCGTGTTTTACGCTGCTTATCCAGCTCTTCTTTAGTGATAATCATGCTGTCAATACGCTTGTGGATTTCTGCGTTTTCTTCATCAAAGTCTGCAATAACCTGATTGATACGGTCAGTTATGATGGTTTTAAGCTCGCCAGTAGCCTTAGTGGTCTCCTCGTGGAGACGCTGCATGTCGGACTCGAGACGGTCGACTCGGTCGTTGAAGGCAGTAAACTTAGTGCTAACAAACTCTCGGGTTGCCATGTCCTTCTTGACATCTCGAAGCATTTCGAGGATACTGTCTAGGACAAGCTTTGTTTCTCCGGGGGTAGGCTCTGATGGCACTTCCATTGGCATAATCGGCTCTTTGCTGGTAGTAGTTAGTGGCAGAAATCACTACTCCAATGATAACTGATATTAGAGTAACCGACCCGGGCTCGAGTCGTGCTAACATGGGTAAACCACACCTCTTTGTTTTTGTTTCTACAACCACTTACGAATGGACATTTATGACAGACCCCGCTCTTTTTGGTAGGTCTGCCGACTACTACGCCAGTATCGGATGGCAGATTTTCCCATGCCACGGTGTGACTGATGGTGGTATGTGTACGTGTGGTCGAACTCACGATGACCCCAAAGATAAAGCTAAGCACCCAACGATTAAAGGGTGGAATGTTGAGGCAACTTCAGACCGCTCTCAGATTGAGATGTGGTGGAATGCAAACCCTGAATACAACGTCAGTGTTTTCTGTCAGAAGTCCGGATTCTTTGTAATCGACATTGACCCTCGCTCGGGTGGCTTTGAGTCATTTGAGGAATTTGAGCGTCTTGTTGAAGGTGCTCTTCCTCCTACAGTTGAAGCAATTACTGGAACCTATTCCCACAAGGGACGTGAGGTCCGTGGTCGTCACCTTTACTACAAAGCCGACAAGGCTGAAAAGTTTGTAATGAACCTCAAGGAAGCCAAGCTTCCTGGTATTGATATCAAGCACAACGGATATGTGCTTGTTGCCCCCTCTCGGCATATCTCTGGTGTTTCATACGAATGGAAGCCAGGCCACGCTCCGTGGGAAATTGATATGGCTGAGGCACCAGAAGAATTGCTTGAGTCTTTACGCTCACGAAACGGTAGACGCTCTCGTACGTCAATGGGTGAGTCTGACTGGGGTTTCCTTGGTGACCTTGAGTTCAAAGGTGAGAAGTTTGATATTGACAAAATCATGGCTGAGGGTGTCGATGAGGGTTCTCGTGCTATCACTCTCTACGCTATGGCTTGTGCTCTTGCTAACACGGTAGATGTTGGTACTGAGGCGGGTCGCATGATGGTTGAGACGACCATGATTCGTTTCAATGCTGAGAAAGTTTCACCACCTCTTGAACTTGAGGGGCCGGGTGGCTTGCTAAGTCACGTTCGTAATGCCGTAGATTTTGTACGTAATAATCCAAAGACTGGACTCCTTGCTGAAATCAAAGACTGGCATGTAGAGGCTGCTCGTAAGGTTAGTGCTGGAACATTCCGTGCTTCAACTCCTGCGGTATCTGCTCCTTCTCCTGAGTACGCTAGTACAAGCGACCCTGATGACACTATTTATAATCTGCCGGGAACAATCGGTGGTGCAGTTAGTCGTGCTGCTATGTCAGGTATGTCACACCGTGACGCATCTAGCCTTCGTGTTTCTGAGTCTCCGCCAGACCGTGATGCTCTTACGGCAGAAGAGGGTGGAGACCCAAACAAGCGCTCACTTACAGATGTTGGCAATGGTCGTCGTCTGGTTGACGCTTACGGTTCTGTTATTCGGTACACACCGGGGCTTGGCTGGTTTAACTGGTCTGGGACCCACTGGGAGAATGACCCGGAGAACTTGTCGATTCGTGAGTTGTCAAAGCAAATGGCTTCTAACATTCTTAGCGAGGTTGTTGAGTATGAAGACAAGGACCGCCCAGAAGTTGTCAAGTGGTCTGTCAATGCAAAATCTTCAGCTCGTCTTGATGCTTCAATTAAGAACGCAAACTCTGACCCGCGTATTGCTGTAAGTGTTGACGACTGGGACAGTAATCAGTACTTGCTTGGTGTGACCAACGGCGTAGTTGACCTTCGTACCGGAGAACTCCTTCGTGGTCGTCCTGACTTGCATATCACTCGTCGCACTCCTGTTGCCTACACTCCTGGACTCCAGAGTGACCGTTGGAACAAGTTCCTCGACTTCGCTACCGGTGGAGACAAAGAATATCAAGAGTGGCTCCAACGTGCTGTTGGCTACACGATTACAGGTATGAGTACGCTCGACCTTATGTTCCTGGTATACGGTAAGCCGGGTTCTGGTAAAAACACATTCGTTGAGACTGTTGTTAAGTGTTTAGGCACTAAACAGTACGCGTGGCCTATGGACTCAACAATCCTTGCTCAGAATGACGGACAGTCTTCTTCGACCGACCTTTACCACTGGGCTGAGCTTCGTGGTCGCCGTATGGTTTGGGTTGACGAATTGCCAGACGGTGAGCGTATCAAGGAAAACGCTGTCAAGAAGTTGACCGGTTCATCCGAAATCTCAGCTCGTTCTCCTGGCGAGAAGCCGTTCACATTTCAGTCTCAAGCGAAGTTGTGGATTACTACAAACCACCGACCAATCATTACTGACGACGCTATGTGGCGACGTATCCGTCCCATCCCGTGGATGCACGTTCCTGCCGAAGCTGACCCTTCACTAAAAGAGTTTTTGTTTAACCCTGAGGGTGGACTTCCTGCTGTTTTGTCGTGGGCTGTTGAGGGTGCCATAAAGTTTTTAAGTGCTCCAGAGACCGATGGTCTTGGCTGGTGCAAGATTGTCTACGAAGCAGCAGAGATGTACCGAAAGAGTGAAGACCGTCTTGGAATGTTTATGATGGCTGAACTTGAGCAGGTTGCTGGTGGAGCTGTTCCGATTAAATCCGTCTACGGTATCTACCGTTTGTGGAGCGAGGGACGTGGTGAAAAGCCGTTGTCGCAGATTCGCCTGATTCGTATGCTTCGTGACCGTGGATACGAAGTTACCGGAGAAAGTGGTAACGATGATTTAATGGGGTACACTCATAAAGCGCGAAGTTACACAGCCAGTCCTGTTTTGGATTGGGATGTACTCGGGCGTTTTGCTCAGTAACAGGAGATAAAGTGGACTTCTCATTTAATGAAGACGACCTGCCAGAGGTTGTCGTAGAAGAAAAATCAGGCAACTACACATACATCAAAGTTGGTAGTTGGTCCTTCTGTGTGGAAGATGACCTCGACAGGTCACCAAGTGATTTGATGGAAGATGCAAAGGCATTCGCTGCATACGCCCTATATCACAAGAAGATTAGACCAAACGAGGACACTGCTTAGTGAAAATTGCTCCCCGAGAACAGTATTTTCTTATGTTGGAAGCCGCATCAAAAGAAGACCCAGAAGACCCCCGTATTGCGTTCTACTATGGACGTGAAATGTATTACCGAGGAATGTATAGAGAAGCCGCTGAACAGCTCAACTACTTCTTAGAGCTTCCAAGTGCTACATGGGTCGGAGACCGTTCAGATGCACTTTTAATTATTTCTCGATGTACCAATGAACTTGTTGAATCTCGTCAGTGGGCGTGGCTTGCTATTCAAGAGACTCCTGACCGTAGAGAAGGCTACGTCAGAATGGCTAGCATTTGCTACTACAGTGAAAACTATGAAGAAGGTTTGATGTATGCAGAGCGAGCTCTTGCCATTACTGAGCGACCACTTCAATATATGTGCGAAGACTGGGCCTGGGACTGGCAAATTTTTGATGTTGCTGCAATCTGTGCGTGGGTTATCGGTGATGTCGAAAAAGCTCGAAACTACGGCGTTACAGCATTAAACATGAACCCTGAACATGAGCGACTAAAAAAGAACGTTGAGTATTATCTCGGGTAGAATAGAAGATATAGTTTTCTAAATCTGGAGCTTCTATGCCCGTTATTAACCTCACCACGCTTAAAGACGTTCTTGGCGGAACGACCCCAGTCAACGCCAACGTGTCTGCTTACGTATATCGTGGAACAACTCGAGCAATTCGCTTAAACGGAGACGATGTAATTTTCCCTGGACCTGTCAGTGTAGACATTGTTAATGGAGTTGTATCAACAAACTTTATTCTTACAGCTAT